>ENA-UOIW01000180-UOIW01000180.1-human-gut-metagenome-genome-assembly--contig:-P58-NODE-180-length-63264-cov-8.360376_pt1 | contig 63264 bp, 61 predicted proteins | sample MGYA00242334_ERZ723881 | MGnify/ENA metagenome assembly ERZ723881 | reverse complement strand
GGCTTATTAGCTGCCGGGTTCTTAAAATAGATATGGAATATGCGATGCTTGACTCTCTTGTGGAGAAATGCAGTGAGAAAAATATAAAAAATATATATGGGTATTATTATAAAACAAAGAAAAATTCTATGGTCAGCGGACTTTACAAACAGTTTGGGTTTATTGAATTATATGAAAATGAAAAAGGGGACAGCAAGTGGCTGCTTGATATATCCGTATATAAGAACAAAAATAACGTTATTTTAGTAAAGGAAAGGGAAGAGACAAAATGAATAAGTAATAGATATGGAAAAGACTTAAAGAGGTTTTCAGGGACGTTTTCGACGATAAAAAAATAAATGTAAACGAAAATACTACATCTGAAGATATTGAAGACTGGGACAGCTTAGAGCATATTAATCTTATTGAAGCTGTGGAACAGGAATTTTCCATGCGGTTTAAAATGAAAGAGGTATCCGGAATGAAAAATGTAGGAGAAATGGCGGCAATTATTTCAGAGAGAGGAAAATAATTTTTATATTATGCAAAAAAATGAAATTATAGATATTGAAATAACGGATATTACAACAGAGGGAAACGGCGTCGGCAGATATAATGGAATGGCGGTTTTTATTCCCGAAACGGCAGTGGGAGATGTAATCGAGGCAAGGATTGTAAAGGTTTTAAAAAATTATGCATATGGAATAGTAAATCGTATTATAAATCCGTCTGCTGATAGAATAAAACCCGATTGTCCGCATTTCCCGAAATGCGGAGGCTGTTCATTCCGTCATATAAGCTATGACGCAGAGCTTAAAATAAAAGAAAAGTTTGTATATGACGCATTTACAAGGATCGGAAAAATAGATTGTGAATTTATGCCTATACTTGGCTGTGAAAATCCTGATGGATACCGCAATAAGGCTCAGTATCCCGTATCAGAAACGGATGATGGAAAAATAATATGCGGGTTTTACGCTAAAAGAAGTCACAGAATAATCGGGGGAAGCAAATGCAGGCTTTTGCCTGACGAGTTTTGCAGTATTGCGGAATATATAGTTAATTACTGCTTTAATCATGGCGTAAGCTCATACAGTGAAAAAACGCATAAAGGTATATTAAGACATATTTATCTTAGAAAGGCTCCGGCAACCGGAGAAATAATGGTATGTTTGGTTGCAACGAAAAATTATAATTTTGACGAGCTTTGCGGTAAGCTGACCGAAAGATATAGTCTTATAAAAACGGTGGCTTTAAATATAAATCCGGATAATACAAATGTAATACTTGGAAAGGAAACAATAATACTTAAGGGCAGCGGAAAAATAACTGATATTATGTGCGGGAATGTAATAAGTATTTCACCGGAGACTTTTTATCAGATTAATTCACCGCAGGCTGAAAAGCTTTATAGAATTGCAGAAGAATTTGCAGAACTGAATGGAAATGAGAAACTGCTTGATTTATACTGCGGTGCAGGAACCATTGGACTTTCGATGGCAGATAAGGTCAGCAGATTGATCGGAGTTGAAATAATACCTCAGGCGGTTGATAACGCAAGGGAAAATGCAGAAAACAGCGGAGTTAAGAACGCGGAATTCATATGCTCGGATTCAGGAAAGGCGGCTGAATATTTTGCTGAAATAGATGAGGCGCCGGACGTTATTGTATTGGATCCGCCGCGAAAAGGCTGCGATAAGCTCACTTTGGATTCAGTTATTAAAATGAAGTCTCAAAAAATTATAATGATTTCATGTAATCCATCAACTGCCGCAAGAGACTGCTCTTACTTTTCTGAAAACGGTTTCGATGTTAAAAAAGTCAAGGCTGTCGACCTCTTTCCCAGAACTGCGCATGTGGAGACGGTAGTACTGCTTTCCCACAAAAAGCCCGACAGTCATATCAACGTAAAAGTTGAGTTCGGCGAGGGTGAGGGCAAAGTTCCTTTAAAGGCAATCTCCGAAAGGGCAGAAGCCTATAAGCCAAAAGAGCGAGTCACCTACAAAATGATAAAAGAGTACATAGAAGCAAAATATGGCTTCAAAGTACATACTGCATATATTGCAGAGGTTAAGAGAGATTTAGGCTTACCGATGTATGATGCTCCCAATGCGGTAGAGGAATTGAAACAGCCGAGAAAACATCCGACAGCGGAGAAAGTGGAAGCAATCAAAGATGCTTTGAAGCATTTTGAGGTAATCTAAATGGATAAGCGTATCATTAGAAATAGTGGTACGTTTATTTTTTTCGCTCAAATTTGCACCTTTGAACAGTTTTGGGCTTTTATATATAATGAAGCCAGAAACGGAGGTGCTGTTTATGAGAGAGCAAACATATCACATATATTTGGATAGCCACCAAAAGACAACCTTGTTACAGAGCCTTGTGGAGCTTAAAAATCAACTCATACAGCAAGGCAGATATACGGACTGTGTTGACGAGCTTATCTTCAAAGTCATAAATGCTCCCGTGAAGAAACTGAAAATAGTCACAACGGGAGGTTAAGATGTATGACAGAGAATTTACAAGGCTTGTAAAGATAGCGGTTGAAACTTTGAAAGAAGAAACTATCTATCAAATGGTACAGCAAAGTGTAGAGTATCAAAAAGAAAAAGATTTAAGTGGTTTGGCAGAGGAACGCTATTTGGAGCTTGACTTAACAAAAGAACAACGAGAAGTCTGTGATGTATTATTAGATTGCAGGGATAGCCAGAACTTAGAGTATGCCGATTTCTCATATATCGCAGGACTGTATGATGCGATACGCATATTGGTAGCTCTCTTTCCCAACAGATGGGATATGGAACAGGTGCAAAAAGTCTTGTGTGTCAACTTAAAAACTGAATAAGAGAAACGAACATTACATAGCCGATTGGTATAACAGCCAGTCGGCTTTTGGCGTTCTGAAGAACAGTTTGTAGTAAACCACACCATTGATGTATCCAAAAGTGTGTGGTTTAGTACAGCGTTTTACATAGCCGCCTTGACAAAGCGGCTAAATTTATGCGAAAGGAGGACGCACAAATGTCAAATTGCAAAGTAATTGCTCTGACCAATCAGAAAGGCGGTGTCGGCAAGACCACAACGGCGGTAAATCTGGGCGTGAGCTTGGCACAGCAGGGAAAAAAAGTTCTGCTTGTCGATGCGGACGCACAGGCTAACCTCACAATGGCATTGGGATATACCAAGACGGATAATCTTCCGATTACCTTGTCTGACCTTATGCAGAATGTTATAGACGGAAAATCTGTTGATGTTCCAAAGAGTATCCTGCGTACTGATGAGGGCGTTGATTTGCTCCCGTCCTGCGTGGAATTGGCAGGTATCGAAACAACTTTGATTGATGCAAAAAATCGTGACAGCGTTTTGAAAACCTGTATCAGTGAGGTCAAAAAGAATTATGACTATGTGCTGATTGATTGTATGCCTGCTCTTGGTATGCTGACGATTAACGCATTGGCGGCGGCAGACAGCGTGGTTATCCCCAATCAGCCCCACTACTTTTCTATCAAAGGTCTGGAACAGTTGCTACGCTCCGTATCAAGGGTCAAGCGGCAAATCAATCCCAATCTTCGGATTGACGGTATCTTAATGACAATGGTAATGCCACGGACGAGAATTACGCAGACAGTAATCTCAACCGTGAAAAACGCCTATGGTCGTAACATCAGGATATTTGATACGCAGATACCGTTTTCTATCCGTGCGGTTGAAGCCACGGCAGAGGGAAAAAGCATTTTCGCTTATGACAAAAGCGGAAAGGTAGCCGCAGCCTATGAGCAGTTTGGAAAGGAGGTGGCAGACATTGGCGAGAAGCAAAGAAACAAAAATCGAGCTGACCGCTTACGATGACCTGTTTGAAACAGACCAGAGCCGTGAAGAAGCGAAGCTCAGCAAGATAAGGGATATTCCCATTTCAGAAATTGACGAGTTTCCAGACCACCCGTTTAAGGTGTTCATAGACGAGGATATGGAGCAGCTTGTCGATAGTATTAAACGAAATGGTGTAATGACCCCTGCTACTGTTCGGCTCAAAGAGGACGGACGGTATGAGCTTATCAGCGGACACAGGAGAAAAAAGGCGTGTGAGCTTGCAGGTCTGGAAACGCTGAAATGCGAGGTCAAAGAATTGACCCGTGATGAAGCCATTATCGTAATGGTGGAGAGCAACTTGCAGAGGTCAACCATTCTTCCAAGTGAGAAAGCCTTTGCCTATAAAATGCGGCTTGAAGCGATGAACAGACAAGGACAGCGTAACGATTTAACTTATTCTCCAATGGATAATAAGTTGAAAGGAACAACATCAGCACAAAAAATAAGTGAAAAAAGCGGTGACAGTCAACCTCAAATTTACCGCTATATCCGCCTTACCGAGCTTGTTCCCGAAATCCTGCAAATGGTTGATGACAGGCAGATTGCTTTTCGTCCTGCGGTGGAAATCTCTTATCTGCCCGAAGAACAGCAATACACTCTGCTTCAAGCTATGGAGTACAGCGATGCTACCCCGTCACTTGCACAGGCTATTAAAATGAAGAAGTTTATGCAGGATGATAAGCTCACGGACGAGGTTATCCAGTCCATTATGGAGGAGGAAAAACCAAACCAGAGGGAGAAGCCTGCCTTCCGTGATGAACGGATAACCAAGCTCATCCCCAAGTCTGTTCCCAGAGGACAGGAATCGGACTTTGTTGTGAAAGCGTTGGAGTTTTATAACCGCCATTTGCAGCGGAGCAAAGACCGTGAACGATAGCCACACACCGAGGGCGAGGTCTGCCTGTTTGCGGTGGATAGCCATATTTTCGGCTTCCCCCTCTCCACACCTCTCCCCCTAACTACTACCAGTAACTATCCGAAAAAAGAAAATATATGAGCTGCCAACAGGCGGCTTTTTTCGGTTGGTAAGGAAAATTCAACTCAACAATAACAGGAGGTAAACGATGAAATTTCATAGATTATTCAAAAAGGCTGCGGCTGCTCTTATGGCTGCGGTCACGGCATTGTCCGTCCTGCCTGCGACAACGGCGTTTGCTGCGGGCGATATAGGCACGATTTCTTTTACCCACACCTATGACAGCAGCGGCAATGCGATGAGATACAATTCAAGTGCTGTCTTTGACGGTTATACCGCAGGCGGTGCAGGCAATTACAAGTACCGTATGTTTGTGGACGGCGATGTGGGATTCTGTATTCAGCCGGGCGTACCGCTGAAAACGGGAAACACCTTGAAAAAGGCTTCCTCAGACACTTGGAACGCCCTTTCTGCAAACCAGAAAAAGGCGGTAGGGCTTGCCCTGCTCTACGGGTATCAGGGTAACCGCAGTCATCTGTCGGGCAGTGATGATGAAAAGTGGCTTGCGACACAGACCCTTGTATGGGAGTTTGTAACAGGCTGCCGTGAAGCCACAGGCTCCTATCAGCAGAACAGCACAAAGGCGTACAGCCTGCATTTCGGCTCAAACTATCCCAACAGCGGAGCAAAGGCAGCCTATGACCAGATTGTTTCGCTGATGAGTGAGCATAACACCATTCCGAGCTTTATGTCGGGCGGTAAAAATGATATTACCAAAGAGCTTGCCTACAAAGACGGAAAATACAGCATTACGCTGACGGACAAGAACGGTGTGCTTTCCGATTACAGCTTTTCAAGCTCTGACGGAAATGTATCGGTATCAAAGTCTGGCAACAAGCTGACTATCAGCTCTGCCGTTGCCGTTTCTGGCTCTGTCCGCATTACGGCAAAGCGAAACGGCGTGCCGACTGTGAGTGAAAGTGCCAAGATGATTGCTTACGGCGACCCGAACTTGCAGGATGTAGTCACAGGCGTGGAAAACGCCGATACCGTGGCAGCATATCTCAATGTGGAAACGCCGACAGGTACGATTGCTCTCAAAAAGACTTCCGAGGACGGCGTTGTCGGCGGCATTCAGTTCAATATCAAGGGCGATAACTTCAACAAAACCGTGACAACGGATAAGGATGGAAATATCAGCGTAGAGGGTTTATTCCCTGCCACCTATACCATCACGGAGCAGTCCATTGACCGCTATGAGCCGCAGGAAAGCCAGACCGTGACCCTTATCGGCGGAAAGACCACCACCGTAAACTTCAATAACACCTTGAAGCGTGGCTCTCTGGAGATTATCAAGAACCCCGAGGATAAACTGGTGGAGGGCGTGAAGTTCCACCTTTACGGCACATCGTTAAGCGGATTGCCTGTTGACGAATACGCCGTGACCAATGAAAAAGGCGTGGCGAAATTCCCGAATGTCCTTATCAGCGGAGATACGCCGTATGTGGTGGAGGAAGTCGATACCGCAGTACGCTATGTCGTTCCTGCTTCCCAGACAGCACCGATTGAATGGGAAAAGGTAACGAGCCGCACTTTTGTCAATGTACTCAAAAAGTTCAATGTGACCGTGACAAAAACGGATGCAGAAACAGGCACACCGCAGGGCGACGCTTCTCTTGCAGGTGCGGTGTACGGCATTTACAAGGGAGAAGAACTCATTGACACCTACACCACAGACAACAACGGGCAGTTTACCACAGAGTATTATGTCTGCGGTGATGACTGGACTATCCGAGAAATCAGTCCGTCCGAGGGTTATCTGCTCGACCCGACCATCCACAAGGTCGGTGCAGAGCCAGAGCTTTATACCGTGGAATATAACTCTACCGACAATGATGTGAATGAGCAGGTTATCAAGGGTAATATCGCCATTATCAAACACACCGATGACGGCGAAACCCAGATTGAAACGCCCGAAGTCGGGGCGACCTTTGAGGTCTATCTGAAATCGGCAGGCAGCTATGAGAACGCAAAGGAAACCGAGCGTGATGCCCTCACTTGCGATGAGAACGGCTTTGCCCAGACAAAAGATATGCCTTACGGTATTTACACCGTCCACCAGATTTCTGGTTGGGAGGGGCGTGAGCTGATGAAGGACTTTGATGTGTTTATCAGTGCCGACGGTCAGACCTACCGTTTCTTAATCAACAACGCCAACTTTGAAAGCTATATCAAGATTGTCAAGAAAGATGCGGAAACAGGCAATACCATTCCGTATGCAGGTGCAGGCTTTCAGCTTTATGACCCGAATGGAAACCTCATCACAATGACATTCACTTACCCCGAAGTAACGACGATTGACACTTTCTATACCACAGCGGACGGTTATCTCATCACGCCCCAGACTTTGGAATACGGCAAGGGTTATTCTCTTGTAGAGGTGCAAGCCCCGTATGGCTATGTCTTAGATTCCGAGCCTGTCTATTTTGATGTGGAACAATCCGATTCCACCGAAGAAAGCGGCATTACCGTCATTGAGGTGGTACGCTCTAATCTGGCACAGAAAGGCACGATTACCGTTTCCAAATCTGGCGAGATGTTCAGCTCCGTATCAGAAAATAACGGTCTGTATCAGCCTGTTTACGCAGTCGGCGGTTTGGAGGGTGCAGTTTATGAGATTACCGCAGCCGAGGATATTTACACTCTGGACGGAACACTCCGAGCAGAAAAAGGCGAGGTCGTGGATACCGTTACCACAGGTGCAGACGGTACGGCAAAATCAAAGGAGCTGCATCTTGGAAAATATGCGGTCAGGGAAATCGAAGCTCCTTACGGTATGGTGCTGAATGAGGAAATCCACAATGTTGAGCTTGTCTATGCAGGGCAGGATGTGGCTGTGACCGAAACGGCAACGAGCTTCTATAACGAAAGACAGCGTGTAGAAATCGACCTTACTAAGAGCCTTGATGTGGATAAAGATTACGGTGTCGGCAGCAACGGGGAAATCTTTGATGTAACCTTTGGCTTGTATGCCGCAGAGGACTTGACCGCCACAGACGGTACGGTACTCCCTGCTGATGGTCTGATTGAGATTATCTCCTTTGACGAGAACGGCTATGGCAAGGCGGCAACCGATTTGCCGTTTGGCAGCTACTATGTGAAAGAAATCTCCACCAACTCCGCATATATCATCAGCGACCAGAAATACCCTGTAACCTTTGAATATCAAGGACAGGACACCGCAACTGTCCACATCACAGCAAATGACGGCGAAGCCATTGAGAACAACATCATTTACGGCTCTGTCAGCGGTAAGAAATCAGATGAGGACGGCAAGGCGTTAGGCGGTGCGGTTATCGATATCTTTAAGGCAGGCACAGAGGAATTTACAAAAGAAAATGCTATCGAGACTACCACATCAAAAGATGACGGTAGTTTTTCTTTTGTAAAAGTGCCGTATGGAACTTGGATAATCCGTGAAATCGAAAGTCCGAAAGGCTTTGTACTCTCCGAAGAAGAAATTGCCGTAACAATCGGCAAGGTGGACGAGGTTGTTGAAATCGAGCTTATCAACTACTTCATTCAGGGCAATATTGAGCTGACAAAGGTGGATAAGGATTATCCAGACAACAAGCTCTCTGGTGCTGTCTTTGAGGTATTTGCCGATACCAACAAAAACGGCGAGTTTGATAAGGACGATGAGCTGCTTGGCGAAATGGCGGAGCTTGACGGCGGCATTTACCAGATGAAAGAACTCCGTTACGGCAAATATTTTGTCCGTGAGAAAACGGCACCGACAGGCTTTGTCCTTGATGAAAAGGTCTATACCGTATCCATTGAGGAGGACGGCAAGACCTATGTGGTGGAAAATGAAGCAGGCAAAGGCTTTGTGAACGCCGCACAGACTGGCTCTCTTAAAATCGTAAAGACATCTTCTGACGGCAAGTTAGAGGGCTTCTCTTTCCGAGTGACAGGTACGGACTATGACAAGACCTTTAAGACCGACAAAAACGGCGAAATCTTCATTGAAGATTTGAGGATTGGCGAATACACCGTATCCGAAGTAAACGACAAGGCTTCCGCAGGATATATCCTGCCTGCCGATAAACAGGCAACTATCAAGGTGGATGCGACCACGGTTGTCCAGATGCACAATGAGTTCAGAGATACCCCGAAAACGGGCGATGACTTTAACCCGTATCTCTGGGGCGGACTTGCGGCAGTATCCCTTATTGGTGCAGGCGTACTCGGCTTTATGGGTTATAAAAGCAGAAAGAAAAAGGAGGATTAAGGAATGGATGCGAAAACGATTGTTGCCATAGTGCTTGTGGCATTTATTGTAGGCGGAGCAATCTGGCTGAATATCCGTAACCGTAAGAATAAGTAAAGTGTCTGGGGGCAGTCGAAAAAGGCTGCCCCCTTTCCATATATGGAGGTATGCGATGAGAAATCTCAAGACCATTGAGGGCAAGGTAAAAGCCATCCTGCAAAAAGATGAGGAAGCCAGAAATGACGATATGACCCTCTACCTCAAGGTGTGTAATACCTGTCTGAAAGGTACGGGTGCAATGCCCTTTGCGGAGGTAATGTCGCAGTATAAATATCTGGGTCTGCCGAGCTTTGAGAGCGTGGGCAGGACAAGACGCAAGCTGCAGGCACAGTTCCCAGAGCTTAGAGGAAACGCCCGTATGGAGAAGCTCCGTGCCGCAGGCGAAAAGGCGTACCGCAAGTATGCCAAAGAATGAGAGGTGCTTATGAACGAAGAAAAACGCATCAACGGAGGTTATGAAATCATTGAGAGCCGTACTATCGGGAATAACGAGCTTGTCATCGGTCATAACCCAAAAGCTCCTAATCCGTATGTCTGTTGGTACTGTAAAGGCGGCGACAACTATTTCTGGGGCTATTACTGTAATGAGCTGTCCTCTGCCAGAGAAAAGCTGAAGGAACGGTATAAAACCGAATGTAATATGCCTTACAATCAGCCAGATAAAAAGCCCCGAAAGCGTGATGACCGTGAGCGATAAGAAAAAGATTTATGACTGTACGACCTGCCCTTATCCCCGATACAAGGACGGGTCTGTTATTTTCTGCGATGTCTGTATCAAAAAGATTTTAGACGAGCAGAACGAGAAAAAACGAAGAAAGGAGCAGCCAGATGGAGAATGAAGAAAAGCGTATGCTTGGCGATTATGAGGTCAAACAGAGTATCCATATCGGCAAAAAAGAGGTTGTGTTCGGCGTAAACGAAGCAGACAAATACCCCTTTATGGTCTGCTACTGCACCTATGATAATCCGTTTTCCGCAGCGTGGGCAACAGAGGCGGTGGGTACGGACGATTATCTGGAAGCAATGCAGATATTTACTGACCGAGTGCAGGCACAGATTGAGGTTGTCAAAGAGGAACAATCCAGATTTGATTTTGATATGACCCCGTTTACCAAAGACGATTGTATTCCCGATAAGCGAAGTGAAAGCATTGTCGGCAAGGTGGTGGTTATCAATGCAGAGCTTAACCGCTATGAGTATCAGCACTCCGCCTATCAGCTTGTATTGGTGGACGGCGGACACGGTGCGATTGGCGGCAGAGGTCAGGCGGTGTTCGGTACTTGCCTTGCAGACGGCAAGCGAGCCAGATGGGAAAGGTACGATGTGCTTGGCGTTATCAAGCCAGAGAAAATGCCCGATTGGGCAAAGGAAGCGGTTGCCACAATCAAGAAACAGGAAAAGGCAAAGAAACCCCACAGTAAGGAGGAACGCTGATATGGAAATAAGAACGATTGCACCGAATGAATGGAAATACACCTATTCCCAGAGTATGCAGATAACAGGACAGACAGGCAGCATCGGTCATCTCCGTGGCGACTTTGATTCTGGTGGTTACGGCTTTTATACCACTTGGAGCGACCACAGACCGCAATGGAAAACGGACGAATTTAAGACCGAGCTTGACGAGGTTATCAATGCCCTGCGTTCTCCCCAATACGGGCTGCTTCAAAACCGTCCTGCGATGAGCGAATATGCAAGGCGTTTCCCCGACAGTGCTTTTAAGGGGAATTACTGTACTGAGTACGGCTTCCGAGTGGATACCGAAAAGTACGCCTATCTGCTCCGCTTAAATCCCACAAAGGGCGACTATAACTTTTACTGCTATTGCTATGTCAAGGAATGGCTTGATAAGCATATCGGCAATGCAGAAAAAGGCATCCGCTTTATCGACCCTCATTACAAGGAGCTGTTTCGTATCCCAGATAGCGGTAAAATCTGTATCACTTCCGCTTGGGGAGAAAAGTCGGAACGCACCTGCCGCTATATTGACGAGTATCATACCGAAATCGGCAATAACCTCTACCACATCTGTGAATTTGCCGAGCGTATGGAGAAAAACGGTGCGACCTATGAGCCGATACCTGCCGAGCCGCAGGCGGTCAAAGCACCGAAGCATAAGAATTTGGAAAGATAAGGAGGATTGAGAAAGTGAATGTAAATCAAAAAGCAGTGAAAGTCTTAAACAAGATTTTTGAAGCAGGCTTTACCGATGAGAAAGCCATTTCCGCAATGACAATGGACGATATTCTCTCTATGCAGGGCATCACGGTTGCGGACATTACCATTATCAACGACCTGCAAAAGAGTATCAAGGCAAATAAGGTCATTTCCTTTTTGGGCGGTGGTGCAAATGAGTAAACAGATTATCTGCTTTAAGGATAGTGAGGATAAAGTCGTTGCAGCCGTTCCCGATGGCGGTGTACTCCGCTTGTTTTCAGAAAACGGCGATACGCAGTGTGTCCTCTGCCGCTATGTAGATGAAAGCCGTGCAGAAATTGACGGTGTGGTTTATGACACAAAAGACTTTATACAGAAAATGGAGCAAAATAAAATCGGCTATGCCCCTGCCTGATGATGGGGCAAAAATGACAAGGAGGTGTAAAGAAAATGGCTGCAAAGTATCAGCTAATCACAGAGCTGTATCGGCGTACAGGCGTGTCGGTTGCGAAAAGTCCGCAGGCGTGGCAGAGCTTCTTATCCTCTGCCTGCCGAAACTATAAATGCCGCTTTGACGAGCAGCTTTTGATTTTCGCACAACGCCCCGATGCTACCGCTGTAACCACCCTTGAAACTTGGAACAGACAATTTAAGCGGTGGGTCAATAAGAACAGCAAAGGTATAGCGGTGTTTGACACGAAAGGTCGCAGGAATACCCTCAAATACTACTTTGACATTTCCGATACCCACGAGGGATATAACAGCCGCCCTGTTCCGATATGGCAGATGAATGAGCGATACGAACAGGCGGTCATTGAACGGCTCTCCGACAGGTTTGGAGATTTAGAGGGTAACGATTTGGGCGAAGCTCTGATGCAGACAGCCCAAAATGCCGTAGAGGATAACCTGCCCGACTATCTGGCAGAGCTTAAAGACTGTACGAAAGACAGCTTTTTAGAGGAACTGGACGACTTTAATGTAGAGGTAATGTATAAGCGGCTTGCGGTAAACAGCGTTGCTTTTATGCTGATGAGCCGCTGCGGTCTGGATACAGGTGTGTATTTTGAGCGTGATGATTTTTCCGACATCGTGAATTTCAATACCCCTGCTACTCTAAATGCTATCGGACTTGCCGCAAGTGATATTTCCGAAATGGCTCTTAGGGGGATTTCCCAGACTGTCCGAAATGTGCAAATATCGGAGCGAAGCCAGAATCGCACCTTTGCACAGCCTGCCCCAAAGCAGTATGATGTGGGCAGAAAACAACCCGAAAGGAGCAATGATAATGAGCGAAATCACTTACACGAAACAGGGGGATTACCTTATTCCCGACCTAACATTACCGACAGAGCCAGAAATTCAGCTTGGCAGGTATGCTATGATGCACAGGGATTATCTGGAGCAGCACAAGCGAGTGACCTACCTCAATCTGCTGACATCGGGCAAACTGAACGGACATCTTTACCAGACCGAACAGACCGCACTTACGAGATTGGAGTGTCTGACGAAGCAGCTCTCAAAGGAGCAGGGCGTGACGGAGGAACTGAAAGAGAAAGCACCGATGCAGTGGGTCGGACTGATGAACAACATCCGCAGTCAGGCGGAGGAAATTATCTTGAGCGAACTGATTTACAATTAGAGGAATCAGAGCCGCAAGACAGCGTTGCCAATGAAGATGAGGTTAGAGCCAATCTTCCCACCGTAGATGAACAGATTGAAATGATAGCTGAAGCAGAGGACGAAAAATCCTCTGCTTTTTCTGTTTCACAGGAGGATATTGACGCTGTTCTTACAAAAGGAAGTGAATTTGAGGACAGTAAGTACCGTATTTACCGCCAGTTTTGGAAACTTGAGGACAGCAAGAAAAATATCGAATTTCTCAAAAAGGAATACGGGATAAGTGGCGGAGGTTACACCTATCCAGACGGTACAGAAGGTCATATCTGGTGTAGCGGAAAAGGGATTGCTATTGAAAAGTACGGCTCATATACCGACCCCGATTTACTTCTCTCTTGGTCAAAGGTGGAGAAACGCCTGCGTGAACTGATAGTTAAGAATAAACGCTATCTCAATCCGAAAGAGGAAGAACATTACCCCGACTATCTGGAAAAGATAGAAGCTCCGCAATATGAGATTGACGCCCAGAGGAAGATACAACGGCAGGTCTTTATTGACTCCAAGCGTGACCTGCCCCCTGCTGACAAACGGGATACCCTTGCGTTAAGGCTTTCTGACTTTATCAGAGATTTGGACGGCTATGAGAAGAATCTGCTTTCCAATGTGGAACGCACAGACCTTTCCAATGTGACTGCCGAGCAGATGGAACAGCATTTATCCGACCCTGCCACCGTTCAGCAGCTCATTGATTTCTTGAAATTGGTACAGGGTAAGACGGGCGATGTTTACAGCCGCAGTAATGCGTGGCGTTTCGGGCAGGAGCTTTTGGAGCTGCACCCTCTGCACTACCTCTATCACGAGGGCGATGTGGTGTATATCGGTGCGGATAAGTATGAGGTAGTGACCATTTCCGAGGACAGTGTTTCTCTGCAAAATGTGGAGTTCCCGCTGTTCGGTAAAGAGTTCAGCCGTGGCGACCTCGAAGAAAAGCTAAAGGAGAATGCTGCAAACGACCACTTGAAAGTAGTCGTTACCGAGAAGCAGAAAACAGAAACACTCTCCGAGAAAAAGCCAGACAGCCTGACATTCTCTATCGGCTTTTCGGAACACCCTGCCTTTTATGATAAGGAGTTCAATGACCGCTTTACCAATTTGAGCTTTGCTCTTGGGAATAAGCTGTTTGGCGTTCTGGACGAAAAACAGCACCGTGAGCGTGAAGGCGATAAAAATATCGGTTGGTATCACAAGACCGATTTTGAGATTTCCGCTGTTTTTGACGGTGAGGACTTCCGCTATGACGGACGGTTTGACATAGGCGACGGCGAGGGCGATTTGATTGCCCATATCAAAAATTACTATGATTACTGCCTATCCCCGAACTGCCCCTTTATCCCAGAGTGGAAAAAGCAGGGCGAGGACTACTACCGAGAGAAGATGGAGAGTCTGCGTTTCGGGCGTGAGCAGTTCATTCCCTATCTGGAGCAGCACACCGAGCTGACGAAAGAGGATGAAACGCTCCTTGCCGAGATAATGGCTACCGAAAGCGAATGGTTTAGAGTACCCGAAGAAGCGGAGCAATCCGAAGATAAGCCACATTATACCGTTGAGCAGACTTCCGATGCCTTTGCAGACCCCTTTATCATAAGGAACAATGCCGTACCAGAGGGTACGCAAGACCAATATTACGATGTGGACGGCATTTACCAGACCTTTGAAACCGAGGAAGAAGCACAGGAATACGCCGATACTTTGAATAGTGCCGAGCATATCACGAAGCTGTTTGCGGCGAAAGATGCCGAGCGTGAAGCGGATAATGCCGACCTCATCGGCAAGGAAATCACACTTGATAACCGCCGTTATGTCATTGAAAGTGTTGAAGAAATCAGCGGCGATGTTTCGATGCGTGACATCACATTCCAGAACGAAGCAGGCTTCCCGATTAACCGTGTGGAGAAGCTGCCCCGTGTCCGTGAATGGCTCAAAGCACAGGAGCAGGCTTCGCCACTTCCAGAAAAAGAAAAAGCTCCTGCCGTTACCGCTGACCGCAGCAACTACCGTATTACCGAGGATACTTTGGGTATTGGCGGAGCAAAGGAAAAGTTTAAGGCGAATATGGCGGCGGTCAATCTCTTACACGACCTTGAGATTGAAAACCGTCTTGCCACACCCGAAGAACAGAAAATCCTTGCAGGCTATGTGGGGTGGGGCGGTCTGTCTATGGCGTTTGATGAGAACAATGCGGCTTGGGCAAATAAATTTAAGGAGCTGTATGTGACCCTCTCCCCAGAGGAATACCGTGCCGCAAAGGAGTCCACGCTGACCGCCTTTTATACGCCGCCTGTTGTTATCAAGGCAATGTATGAAGCACTTGACCGACTTGGTTTTTCCGAGGGCAACATCTTGGAGCCGTCCTGCGGCACAGGCAATTTCTTTGGTCTGCTTCCAGACAGTATGGCAAATTCAAAGCTCCACGGCGTAGAAATCGACTCTCTGACGGGCAGGATTGCAAAGCAGCTCTACCAGAAAGCAAATATCGCCACCTGCGGCTTTGAGAAAACAAAGCTCCCAGACGACCACTTTGATGTGGTGCTTGGCAATGTGCCGTTTGGAGATTTTCGGGTCAATGACAGCCGATACAACGCCCAGAATTTCCGCATACACGATTACTTTTTCGCAAAGGCATTGGATAAAGTCCGTGCCGGTGGCGTTGTGATGTTCATTACCTCAAAGGGTACGATGGACAAAGCAAGTCCAGAGGTGCGGAAATATATTGCCCAAAGAGCCGAGCTTTTGGGAGCTGTCCGCCTGCCCGACAATACTTTTCGGGCAAATGCAGGCACGGAGGTCACAAGTGACATTCTCATTTTGCAGAAGCGTGACCGTGTAATGGATATAGAGCCAGACTGGGTACACCGTGATACCGATGAGAACGGTATCACGATGAACAGTTATTTTGTGCAGCACCCAGAAATGATTCTGGGCGATATGGTAATGGAAAGCACACGCTTCGGCAAAATGGACGCAGCCTGCAAAGCGAAAAAGGATATTTCCCTTGCAGAACAGCTTCAAGTCGCTGTGCAGAACATTCACGGTGAGATTCCAGAATATGAGATTGACGAAATCTCTGACGAGCAGGACGAGGTAATCCCTGCCGACCCAAGCGTTAAGAATTTCTCTTACACTCTGGTCAACGGCAAGGTGTATTTCCGTGAAAACGATGTGATGACACCTGCCAATCTCTCAATGACCGCCGAGAGCCGTGTCAAAGGTTTGGTGGAAATCAGAGATTGTGTGCGGAAGCTCATATCCTATCAGACCGAGGATTATCCAGAGGAACTCATACGCACCGAACAGGAAAACCTCAACCGCTTATATGACAGCTACACTAAAAAGTACGGTCTAATCAACAGCCGAGGAAACTATCTTGCCTTTGCTTCAGATGAGAGCTACTTCCTGTTATGCTCTTTGGAGGTGCTTGACGACGAGGGCAACTTCAAACGGAAAGCCGATATGTTCTCCAAGCGGACAATCAAACCCCATCGTGCCGTGACTTCCGTGGAAACGGCAAGCGAAGCTCTGGCAATCTCCATCGGGGAGAAAGCCCGTGTTGATTTGCCGTTTATGGCGGAGCTGACAGGCAAGGAGCAGGCAGAAATCATCCGTGATTTGCAGGGCGTTATCTTTAAGATACCCCACTCCGAGCCTGCAAAATATGTGACCGCAGACGAATATCTGTCTGGCAATGTCCGCAATAAACTTGTGATTGCAGAAACGGCGGCAAAGACAGACCCAGAGCTAATCATCAACGCCGAAGCACTAAGGAAAGTGATTCCAAAGGATTTGAGTGCAGGAGAAATTTCCGTGCGGCTTGGAGCTACTTGGATACCGCAGGAGGATATTCAGCAGTTTGTGATGGAGCTTTTAACTCCGTCAAGCTATGCGGCAGGCAGGATTAAGGTACGCTACACGGCGATGAACGGCGACTGGTTTATCGAGAATAAGAGTTCCGATTATGGAAATGTCAAGGCGGACAGCACCTACGGTACAAAGAGGGCGTCCGCCTACCGTATTATCGAGGACACGCTGAATTTGCGTGATGTGCGTATTTTTGACTATGTTTACGACGAACACGGCAACAAAAAGGCGGTATTCAACCATAAGGAAACCACGGCGGCACAGGCAAAGCAGGAAGTAATCAAGCAGGCGTTTCAGGATTGGATATGGAAAGACCCAGAACGCCGCAACCGCCTTGTCCGTTCCTACAATGATACCTTTAACTCTGTCAGACCCCGTGAATATGATGGAAGCCATATCACTTTCGGCGGCATCAGTCCAGAAATCACGCTCCGACCCCACCAAGTCAATGCCATTGCCCATATCCTTTACGGCGGCAACACGCTCCTTGCACACAAGGTCGGTGCGGGCAAGACCTTTGAAATGGTCGCCGCCGCACAGGAAAGCAAACGGCTTGGTTTATGCGATAAGTCTATGTTTGTTGTGCCAAACCACCTTGTGGGGCAATGGGCTTCCGAGTATCTGCGGCTGTATCCGAGTGCCAATATTTTAGTGTCACGAAAGCAGGACTTTGAAACCGCCAACCGAAAGAAGTTCTGCGGCAGGATTGCCACGGGCGATTACGATGCGGTCATCATCGGTCACAGTCAGTTTGAAAAAGTGCCGATGAGCCTTGAACGGCAGTACAATATGCTTCAGGAACAGCTTGACGATATTGAGCGTGGCATTGACGATATTCAGAGGTCTAATGGCGAACAGTTCACGGTCAAGCAGCTAATGAAAACCCGAAAGTCTATCCAGAATAAGCTCGACAAGCTCAACGACACCAAGCGGAAAGACACCGTGATTGACTTTGAGGAATTGGGCGTTGACCGCTTATTCATTGATGAGAGCCATTTTTACAAGAATTTGTACCTTTATACCAAGATGAGGAATGTGGGCGGCATTGCACAGACCGAAGCACAAAAAAGCTCCGACCTCTTTATGAAGTGCCGCTATCTGGACGAAATCACAGGCAGCCGAGGTACGATATTTGCCACGGGTACGCCTGTTTCAAACTCAATGGTAGAGCTATACTCTGTCCAGAGGTACTTGCAGTACGACACGCTGATGCAGAACGGCTTACAGCACTTTGATTCTTGGGCTTCTACTTTCGGAGAAACGGTCACGGCTCTGGAGCTTGCTCCAGAAGGTACAAATTACCGAGCCAAGACGAGATTTGCCAAGTTTTACAATCTCCCAGAGCTTATGCAGATGTTTCGTGAGGTTGCGGACATTCAAACCGCCGATATGTTGAAGCTCCCCGTTCCAAAGGTCAATTACCACAATATCAAGACCAAGCCGAGCGAGATACAGACTGAAATGGTAGCCAACCTTGCCAAGCGAGCCGAGAAAGTCCGTGCCAGAGCTGTTGAGCCACAGGTCGATAATATGCTGAAAATCACGAATGACGGGCGGAAACTTGCCCTTGACCAGAGAATGATTGACCCAATGCTGCCCGATGACCCCGACAGTAAGGTTAATGCCTGCGTGGATAATGTGTACCGTATCTGGGAGGAACACGCCGACACGAAAGCAACGCAGCTTATCTTTTGTGACCTCTCCACTCCGAAAAATGACGGCAGCTTTAACATCTATGACGATATTCGTGGGAAGCTCACCGAGCGTGGCATTCCTGCCGAACAGGTACGCTTTATCCACGAAGCCACCACCGATGCACAGAAAAAGGAACTGTTCGCAAAGGTACGAAGCGGTGAAGTCCGTGTGCTACTCGGCTCTACCCCGAAAATGGGGGCAGGCACGAATGTCCAAGACCGCCTTATTGCCATCCACAATTTAGATTGTCCGTGGCGACCCTCTGACCTTGAACAAAGGCAGGGGCGTATCGAAAGACAAGGCAATATGTTCCCAGAGGTTGAGGTTTACCGCTATGTGACGGAACAGACCTTTGATGCTTACCTCTATCAGCTTGTAGAGAGCAAGCAGAAATTTATCAGCCAGATAATGACGAGCAAAAGCCCTGTCCGTTCTGCCGAAGATGTGGACGAGGTGGCATTGTCCTTTGCGGAGGTCAAAATGCTTGCCACAGGCGATGAGCGTTTCAAGGAAAAAATGGACTTGGATATACAGGTATCGAAGCTTAGAGTGTTAAAGCAGAGCTATCTGTCCGAGCATTACGACCTTGAGGACAGAATCTTACAGCAGTTCCCGAAGCTGATTAAGGAGTATGAGGAACGCATTACAGGCTATGAAGCAGATACCGCCCTTGCCGAACAGCACAAACCGCAGGGCGAGGATAAGTTCTGCCCGATGACCTTGCAGGGCGTGACCTACACCGAAAAAGCTGACGCAGGACAAATGCTTCTTGCACTCTGCAAGGAAAATCCGCAGTCAAAGCCTGCCGAAATCGGCAGTTACCGTGGCTTCAAGTTGGAGGTTTATTACGACCCTGTTAATTCAAACTACTGTTTAAACCTCTGCGGAAAGAGCAGGCACAAGGTTGAGTTAGGCTCGGACGCTCTCGGCAATCTAACCCGAATTGAGAACGAGCTGTCAAGACTTTCTGTAATGCTTACAGCCGCAAAGACCAGAAAGGAGGAAATCGTCACACAGCTTGAAAATGCAAAGGTTGAGGTTGAGAAGCCTTTTGCCTTTGAGGAGGAGCTGAAAGAGAAAACCGACAGGCTGAACGCCCTTAACATCGAGCTGAATCTGGACGAAAAGGACACATCTGCCCTTGACACAGAGCCAGAGCAGGGCGATGAGCCGCCCGAAAGAAAATGTGCCAATCGGGAGAGATAACCGTATTTGCAGATTTGTATTCAGAAAACGGCGGCTGTATAATAGAGCCAACAGGTTTAAATCGGAGGTAATGATATGGCAAAGAAACTGAACTTTGACACCTTTTTTGAAGCATACAGCGGAGAATTTGCAGAGTATTTGAGCCGTGTTTCCACCTACGCTGTCAGCGATGCGGAACACAAAAAACTGACCGAAGAAAACAATGAGCTGTACCGGCTCTATCCGAAAGTCAGACAAGTGATAGACTATGACAACCCCTGTGGTCTGTCCGAGCAGGAATGTACGGCACTGATACAGGTGCTTTCCAACAGGAATAGGCTCATTGAACTGGAAGAAAAACAAGTCTATTTCAAAGGCTGTAGTGATTGTGTAGGTTATCTCAAGAAAATGAATTTACTGTAAAATGGACGGCATTGGCGTGAAGCTAATGCCGTTTTTACATAGTTTAGAGGTAGAAAAGGCTATGGATTTATGTTATATTATTTTCATTACAGCAGAGAGGATTAGAAGTAGAAAATGAATTTTATTGAATGGTTTACAACAAACTGGTACACAAATATGTTTACTCTCTTTACAGTTTTATTGTCGGGTATCATTTCATTGGTAATTTCGGCAGCTTACTATCATAAAGGAAACAGAAATAATTTGAAAATGTCTGTTATTCATCCGATAGTATTGTTATTAGCCGAGGGATATTCAAGAAAGAATTATGGAGTATTATGTGAGATTTCAAAAGAATATAGTGCAAGATATTTAAGCAAAAAAGAGAGAGAAAAATTAAATACTCTTTTATTGGCATACAAAGAGGTCAGCACATATAATGATATATCAGTTAAATCTGATATTTTATTTTCTTATTTTGAATTTACGCTCAAAAACAATAATATTGACCCAAAACCTGTTCCGATTGAGCATGAAGGTGAAATTGTTTATAGCACTTATCCGCCCGATTTATACTATCTGGCTGAAGATTTGGAGAAAGCTCTTAGGAGATATGACCCAGATTTTGAGCCAGAAGAATGTAAAACTGCGGTAATTTCTTTATATGAAAGCTATTGTAAGAAGTATTATACTTCCCAAAAAATTGCATATTTTGATGATTACACACTTTCACAAGTATTGAAAAAATCAAAAATTCGTGAGAAATGGGATGGAAAATTTGATGTAGCCAAGAAAGCGAAAGAAGAATTTATGAATTTGAAAATAGCAATATAAAGGTATCTTTTACATAGCCGAGAGGTTTTCTTAACGGAAAATCCCTCGGCTTTTTCGTGTGCCTGACGGTGCACGTTTCTAATGGGTGAAAGTCCCTAGTCTGCCCTAGTAGTGGGAAAGACATAGCCAAAGACAAGGGTGTCCTTTTCATAGATGAACTATGATTAACGTGAGGGGAATCTGGAGGAAGTCGGAGGCAAATCTCTGGTCTGACGAACAGAAATCACATCAGGCTACAGTTAAGGATAAGATTGCGAAACAAGTCAAAGTCCAATAACTACTCGGAATTAACTGTAGTAAATGTGGCAGATATATGGAGAGAAAGAATCGTGTGGTACTCAGGGAGGTCTCGTCAGCGGATGGAAACAGAGTATGAAATCCGTGAGTAACAACGAATGGCGAGAAGTCAGCAGAAGCCATAGTAAACCGATGGTTGCAAACATCGGCGAAGGGCTGAACTTTAGGAGATACAAGCTAATGAATGTAACTGAAAATAGATTTAAGAACAGACAACTTCATATTGAGGACTATCTGCAAATGGTATCTGCGGAACAGAAAGAGAATGCAGAAGTGTTCGACTATTCTAAGATTACTGAAAAGAGCGGTATCATCACAGGCTATTGGACGAACAATCTGTTGGAATTGATTTTGCGTAAAGATAATCTTAACAAAGCATATAAGCGTGTGAAATCAAATAAGGGAGCAGGTGGAATTGACGGAATGCAGGTAGATGAACTTCTGCCCTACCTGAAAGAAAACCAAACTGCCTTAATCCAAGAGATAAGGATTGGCAAATATAAACCAAATCCGGTTCGACGGGTAGAGATACCCAAAGAAACAAAAGGCGAGTTTAGAAAGCTTGGAGTTCCAACGGTGATTGACCGAGTAATCCAACAGGCAATTACACAGGAACTTACGCCAATCTATGAGGAGCAATTCTCAGAAAACAGTTTTGGTTTTCGCCCAAAAAGAGGACAACACGACGCCCTAAGACAATGTCAAAAGAACGTAAACGATGGTTATGTATACGTGGTGGACATGGACTTGGAAAAGTTTTTCGATACCGTATGCCAAAGTAAGCTAATAGAGGTGTTGTCAAGAACAATTAAAGACGGCAGATTGATTTCACTGATACACAAATATCTCAATGCGGGAGTTATGGCAAAGGGAATGTTTGAACGCACAGAAATCGGTATGCCACAAGGCGGACCACTCAGTCCATTACTTAGTAATGTCATGCTCAATGAACTGGACACGGAATTAGAACGCAGAGGACATAGATTCGTCCGTTATGCGGACGACTGTATGATATTCTGTAAAAGTAGGAAAAGTGCAGAAAGAACATTGGAAAAAATTCTCCCATTCATCGAGGAAAAATTATTCCTTAAAGTAAATCGGAAGAAAACGACAGTGGCTCATATCAGAGAAGTAAAATATCTTGGATATGCCTTTTACAGCTATCAAGGAAAATGCAGACTTCGGGTGCATACAAAATCAGTTGCCAAGATGAAAAATAAAATCAGAGAACTGACAAATAAAAGCAATGGAATGAGTAATGCAAGGAGAGAAGAAAAATACCAACAGTATGTGAAAGGTTGGGTAGAATATTTCAAACTTGCGGACATGAAAGGACTTTTAGTGGAAACAGACGCATGGGCGAGACGAAGAATAAGAGCGGTTTATTGGAAACAATGGAAGAAAGTGAAGACCCGATACCGCATTCTGAGAAAGTTGAAACTGGAACATTGGCGAGCAATAAAACTAGCAAATAGCAGATGTGGTTATTGGAGAATGGCAGAAATGTTAAATACGGTAATCACAAATAAAATAATAGCCAAGCTCGGATATACGTCCATGCTTGACTACTATCTAATAGTACGTGAAAACTAAGGAACCGCCGTATACCGAACGGTACGTACGGTGGTGTGGGAGGTCGGTAGATAAAATAATTATCTACCTCCTACCCGATTATTTTAAGGAGGTGATTTTACCCATTGAGAAGCAACAGACCCTATGTGCAGCTTGACCCTGCCGTGATTGAGCAGGCACGGCAGATGGACTTGCTGACCTATCTTCGGAACTATGAGCCGAGCAATCTAAAGCGTGTGGCAGGCAATGTCTATTGCACCGCAGAACACGACAGCTTGAAGATTTCCAACGGCAAATGGTACTGGTGGTCGAGAGGCTTCGGCGGCGTTTCCGCCCTTGATTATCTTATCAAGGTCAAGGAGTATTCCTTTGTGGAAGCTGTGGAGCAACTCACAGGCGTGGTCAGGGATTGGATATCGCCGCCCCCTGCTGTTAAGAAAGATGAGCCAAAGGAGCTGCTTCTGCCAAAGAAAAACAAGAACTGTGACCGAGTGATGCGGTATCTTTTCGGGCGTGGCATTGACTATCAGCTCATACAGGACTGCGTTGCAGACGGCACGATTTTTGAAAGTGCCGACTACCACAACGCTGTTTTTGTAGGGAAAGATGAAAGCGGAACGCCTAAGTATGCCGCCTGCCGCAGCACTTTAGGCAGCTCCTTTAAAGGCGACGCATCGGGCAGCGACAAGCGGTATTCGTTCCGACTTCTGGCAAGAGAACCTTGCGTATCGGTGCATTTGTTTGAAGCCGCCATTGATTTACTCTCTTATGCCACCTATTTAAAGTGTGAGGGAAAGGATTACAGAAAAGAACATCTGCTCTCTCTTTCGGGCGTGTATCAGCCAAAGAAAGAAATCAAGGACAGCAAAGTACCGATTGCCTTGACCACATTTTTGAAAGCCAATCCCCATATCAAGACCATTGTCCTGCATCTGGACAATGACAAAACAGGTCGGCTCTGTACCGCCGCCCTCAAAGAACTGCTGAATAAGGATTACAAAATCGTTGACGCTCCGCCGCCTGTCGGTAAGGACTTCAACGATTTTTTGTTGTCCTATTTAGGTCTGGAACAGCGAAAACAGAGCCGTGAAAGGAGCGATGCCCGCTAATTTTGCAGCCCATAAACCAAGAAACCAAATCAATTTTAAGAATGAAAGTGAGGAAACTGCCCAATGAAAAAGTATTCTGTTACCCTGCGTGGACACTATGAAAAGACCATCTCCGTCTATGCAGACACCCCAGAAGAAGCCAAGAAAAAGACCGAAATTGTCCTTTTTGATACCGACCTTATTGACTTTACCGATGACGATTTTGTCTGCGGCGAAGCAAATATTACCGAGTCTTTGGAGGACGGCTGTGAAGAAAATGCGGACGAGGACGGCGGTCTTGAGATGGAGGATTGTTCGGACTGTCCTTATTACTGTTCCGTGTGTGGAGAATGTATGTATGAGGACGACTGTGAAGAATAAGTCTTACCAAGCACTGAATTTGGTTATCCAGACTGCTGTCTGGAAACAAATTCGCTTGTTAGGGGATGCCCCTAATACCCCAATTTAAAGAGATACCGCAAGGGTATCCCATTATGCCGTGAAAAGCACGGCAGACAGAAGAAAGGAGTTTTTAAGAATGAGCGAGCTTTTGTTTTTCATCATCGGCACAGCACTCGGCAGTCTGACAGGCGTTGTTGTGATGTGCCTTTTACAGATAAACAGGCTCTCCAAGTGAGAGGAAGTGGAAAATGCGAAAACGAAATGTGCAGGTACTGTTCCGATTGAATGAGGAAGAAGCAGAGTATCTCCAGACCCTTGTAAAACGCTCTGGTCGTTCCAAAGAAGCGTTGCTCCGTGCAATGGTCAAAGGGTATCGGCTCTGTGAGAAGCCAGACCCAGAGTTCTATCAGATAATGCGTGAGCTGTCCGCCATCGGCAACCGTATCAACCAGCTTGCGGTCAAGGCAAACACCCTCGGCTTTGTGGATACGCCGATGCTGAATGAGGAAGCGAAAAAGTGGCGGCAGTTCCAGATAGATGTCCGTAAAAAATATCTGCTTCCGAAAGGAAAGTCAGATTAATGGCGGTCTGTGAGCTGTGGGATGTGAAAGGCAGGCTCGACCACCCCATCGACTATGCCGAGAATCCAGAAAAGACCGCCAATCCAAAATACAACGAAGCAGACTTGCAGGCACTTGTGGATGTGATGGAATATACCACCAACAAAGACAAAACGGAAAAGCGGTTTTTTGTCACGGGGGTCAACTGTGATGTGGCAACCGCAAGGGATGAAATGCTGATTGCCAAAGCCCAATGGAGCGATGAAAGTGAGATTGTCTGCTTCCACGGTTTTCAGAGCTTCAAACATGGAGAGGTCACGCCAGAGATTGCCCACGAGGTGGGCGTGAAGCTTGCCGAGAAAATGTGGGGCGACAGATTCCAAGTGATTGTTGCCACTCACTTAAATACCGAGTGCCTGCACAACCACTTTGTAGTCAACTCCGTTTCCTTTACAGACGGCAAGCACTACCACGACAACAAAGCAAACCTGCGGCTTCTGCGTAAGCGTTCCGATGAGCTGTGCCGTGAGTATGCCCTGTCCGTGATTGAACACCCAAGCGGCAGGAAAAAGCCATACGCTCTCTATCAGGCGGAGAAGAAAGGACTCCCGACCAGAGATAATGTGGCAAGGCAGGCGGTTGATGAAGCTATCGCAAAATCATTTACGCTCAAAGACTTTGACCGTCTGATGGCAGAGATGGGCTACAAGTGCAGCTTTAATCCCAACCGCAAATACTGGACGATTTACTGTAAGGGATGGGACAGACCAAAGCGGCTGTATCGGCTCGGAGAGGATTACACCAACGAGAGGATACAGGAGCGTATCCGTGAAAACTCCTATGCCGTTAAGTTTAACCGATTTGCCGAGCCGACAAAGCAGGTCAAGGTGTGCCGTGTCAAAGGCTCTCTGTCTGGCACAAGAAAAATCGGGGGTCTGCGTGGGCTGTATCTCCATTACTGCTATAAGCTCGGTATCCTGCCCAAAGGCAGAAAACAGAATTATGCGAAGCTCCATTATCTTCTCAAGGACGACCTTATGAAGATGGACGCTATCACAAAAGAAGCAAGGCTGCTTTGCCGCTGTCACATTGACACCGCAGAGCAGCTTTTGTCATATCAAGGCTCTTTGGAATCAGAGAAAAATGAGCTGACCGAACAGCGTAAGGGGCTTTATTCCCTCTCCCGCAAGTCAAGCGGCAAAGAAAAAGAAGCGGTCAAGGCTCAGCTTTCCGACATTTCAAAAAGGCTTGGAGAAATCAGAAAGGAGGTCAGGCTCTGTGAGGGTATCGCCGCCCGCAGCGGTACGCTCAAAGAAAAATTGCAGGCAGTGCGGGCAGATGAACAGGAAATCAAACGAAAGGAGCTGATGAAGAATGAACACAGGCGGCGATGCGGCGGAACAAATCGTGAGAATGAGCTTAGAGGGATTTGAGGTTGCCGCAAAACTGACAGGTGCAGGTGCGAAGAATATCGCTGTGCTTCTGTACTCCATTCTCAAAGAGGAACAGAAAACCAAAGGGAAAGCAAGGCTTACCAATATGCTCCGTTCTGGCAAGGAGCTGAAAGTCTTTACCGTGAAGAATGAGGACTTGAAACGCTTTACGCAGGAGGCGAAAAAATACGGCGTTCTCTACTGCGTTCTGGCAGACCGCAAAAACAAAGACCCTAATGCGGAGGTGGATGTGATTGCCCGTGCCGAGGACGCATCGAAAATCAGCCGTATTGTGGAACGCTTCAACCTTGCTTCGGTGGATACCGCTTCCATTGTGACGGAGGTTGAGAAAAGTAAGGAAGAAAAAACTGATATGCCAGAGCCAGACATCGGTGTGCAGGAAAAGGCGGAGAAAGATAAGCTGCTCGATGCTCTGATGGGCAAGCCGACACAGAAGGAGGAAAACACCCCAGAAAACCCCTCGGTGGCAAAGACAGAAAAATCCCCTCCGTCCGAGCCTTTCTCCGAGAAGCCAAGCAAGTCCGCAGAGGGGGCTACTATGACTAAGGAAGAAAAGCCTTCGGTCAGAGAGGAACTGCGGAAAATCAAGGAGAGCCGCAAAGAGCAGGAAGCCGACGCCCCTGTTGCCCAGGACAAAAGCAGAGCTTCTGACAGGGCAAAAGGCAAGGTCGGCAAGACCGAGCATAAGCAGCCACCGAAAAGAAAGACCCCTAAAAAATCGAAAGGAGCAAGATAAATGAGTATTTATGATGTGTTCAGCGGCGGGAATAAGCCGTATGACAAAGCACAGTGGGCGGCACAGAAACAGGCGGAGCGAAAGGAAGCCTATGAGCTGATTGATAACACCTGTTCAGAAATGGCAGTCGGCGGCGACAGCTTCCGTCAGTATCTTGATGTGCAGGGTCGCTTTGACCGCTATTCCGTCAACAACGCCATTCTGGTATCGGCACAGATGCCTGAAGCCGCACAGCTTAAAGATAAGGCGTCTTGGAAACAGAGCCGTGTCTATGTGAATAAGGACGCACAGAAAGTCACTATCCTTGAGCCGAGCAAGGAATACACCCGTGATGACGGCACAAAGGCGGTATCCTATAACGCCAAATCTGTCTATGACATTTCCGAAACCTCTGCAAAAGACAGGCAGGAAGCTCCAGAGCCGAAATCAATGCGTGAGCTTGTGTCCGCAATGATTGACGCAAGCCCCGTTCCGTTTCAGCCGATGGACAATCTGGAGCTGCCTGCCTACTATGACAGCGGACAGCAGACCATCTTTATCCGCACAGGCTTAAATGAAGAACAGCTATTCGTCAGTATGTCAAAGGAGGTGGCTGCGGCGGTCTTTGATTTCAAGCATAATGAAAGCCGTGATGCTTCCGACTTCAAAGCCTACTGCGTTGCCTATATGGTCAGCTCCCGTTACGGCGTGGATACCAGAGGTTTTAACTTTGACCGACTTCCCAAAGAATATGCCGAAATGGAAACGCAGGACTTTAAGGGGGAGCTTGGCTCTATGCGTGATGTTTTAGGCGAGGTGCAGTCGGAAATGTATAAGAGTATGGAAAAGAACAAGCCTGCCAGAACCAAAGAGCAGGAACGGTAATCGGAGGTGCAGCCTATGAAAGAAGAACGATACCACATCGCCCTTGACAGGTACGATAAAAATATCGTTTTAAATGCCTTAAACGCCCTGCGGAATCAGCAAGTACGGGAGGAACGCCCCACCGACCCTGTGGACGAGCTGATAGAAACGGTGGCTCACGCTCCCACACGAAAGGTAAGGGTTATACCCTGCAAGTGCCGTGAGGAACGATAACGACAGAAAAGCGAGCCTAATCCTTGCGGTCTGCGGCATCGTTCCTGTGGTGTGGTTTGCCCTGCTGACAGCACCTTATGTCAGCGGAGGTTTAGTGGAGATAGTGCAGAACTTATCCAAAGCAATCGAGAATCCGTTTTCCATAACGGTATGTGAGGACAGCCTAAAAACTGTCCTTATTTTTCTGCTTGCTTACGGTATGGGAATCGGCATTTATCTCTCTACACGCAGGAACTACCGCAGGCGTGAGGAACACGGCTCTGCAAAATGGGGCGACGCAGGGGCAGTCAACAAAAAATATCGGGATAAAGACCTGTCGGCAAATAAGTTGCTGACCCAGAATGTCCGTATCGGACTGGACGGGAAAAAGCACCGCCGAAACTTAAATATCCTTGTGTGCGGCGGCTCTGGCGCAGGAAAGACGAGATTTTTCTGCAAGCCAAACGCTATGCAGTGCAACACCTCTTTTGTGGTGCTTGACCCAAAGGGCGAAATTGTCCGTGACATCGGCGGTCTTTTGGAAAAGAAAGGCTATGAGGTGCGTGTCCTTGACCTTATCAATATGCACAAGAGCCATTGCTACAATCCTTTTGTCTATCTTCGGAACGACAATGATGTGCAAAGGCTCGTGACAAATCTCTTTAAGGCGACCACACCGAAAGGCAGCCAGTCCCAAGACCCGTTCTGGGATACGGCGGCAAGTATGCTCCTGTTATCCCTTGTGTTCTATCTGAAATACGAAGCACCGCCAGAGGAACAGAATTTCCCGATGGTAATGGAGCTTCTTCGTGCAGGCGAAGTCCGTGAGGACGATGACAGCTATGTAAGCCCTCTGGATGAACTGTTTGACCGTCTGGAAATGGTAAACCCAGAGCATATCGCCTTAAAGTATTACAGGGATTATCACTCTGGCTCTGCAAAGACCTTAAAGAGCATCCAGATAACACTTGCGGCAAGGCTTGAAAAATTCAATCTGGCGAGCCTCGCAGGTTTAACCGCTACCGATGAGCTTGACCTGCCCTCTCTGGGAGAAAAGAAAGTGGCTCTGTTTGCCCTTATCCCAGATAACGACACGAGCTTCAATTTCCTTGTGTCGATTTTATACACGCAGCTATTCCAACAGCTTTTCTATCTTGCCGACCATAAGTACGGTGGAAGCCTGCCCGTGCATTGCCATTTCATTATGGACGAGTTTGCAAATGTTTCGCTGCCCGATGACTTTGACAAGATACTCTCGGTTATGCGTTCCAGAGGTGTGTCGGTCAGTATCATCCTGCAAAACTTGGCACAGCTTAAAGCCCTGTTTGAAAAGCAATGGGAAAGTATTGTCGGCAACTGCGACAGTTTCTTATATCTCGGCGGCAACGAGCAAAGCACCCACAAATATGTGTCGGAGCTTTTGGGTAAGGAAACCATTGATACCAACACCTACGGGAAAAGCTCTGGTCGCAGCGGGAATTATTCCACCAACTACCAGATGTCAGGGCGTGAGCTTCTGACCCCAGACGAAGTGCGTATGCTTGATAACCGCTACGCACTTCTTTTTGTCCGTGGGGAACGCCCGATTATGGACTTTAAGTATGACATCTTAAAGCACCCCAATGTGAAACTGACAACCGACGGAGGACAGCCGCCTTATCTTCACGGCGAGCCGACGCAGGCTGTCGCAACCCTTGTCTTTGACAACACTTTGATGGAAAACGCCGTGAGCGTGAAGCCTGTCAAAACATCCTATGAGCTTCTGTCCGAGGAGGACTTGGAAGAACAATTCAAAATTTAAGGAGGAATTATCTATGAAGTTTTTTAACAAAAAGAACACCAAGAACAAGGAAAACACCAAGCTGCCGATGGGTAAGAAAAGCAAAAAGGTTCTGGCTGCGTATGCGGCAGTTGTGCTTTGCTTAACCTGTTTTACCACAACCGCCTTTGCAGCCAATGACCCGATTACCGTGGTCAACAACCTTTCCGACTTTATCTTCGGCTTAATCCGTGCTGTTGGTATGATTCTGCTCGGTTTTGGTGTGGTGCAGATTGGTCTGTCCCTCAAATCGCACGACCCGTCCCAGAGAGCAAACGGCTTTCTGACCCTTGCAGGCGGCGTCATCATTACCTTTGCAAAAGAGATTTTGACTCTCATTACAGGCTAATATCCGATAACCCAAAGACACAAGACAGAGCTTACGGGGCAGATCCGCTTTGCGGATTACCCCGTAAGCCTATTTTAAGAACGGAGGTGGTCGAATGTCTGATAACTGGGTAGTACAAAACTTAGTCAACGCTCTGAATACTTGGAATGAAAAGCTGGCGGAAATCTGGCAGCTCATCACCCAATCTCCAGAGCAGTTCAAAGGCGGTACGATATGGAATGTCATTGTGAATATCCACGGTGCATTGCAGGCTGTGGGTCTTGCCCTGCTTGTGCTGTTTTTTGTGGTAGGCGTAATGAAAACCTGCGGCAGCTTTGCCGAGGTCAAGAAACCCGAACACGCACTGAAACTCTTTATCCGCTTTGCCCTTGCCAAAGGCGTTGTGACTTACGGCTTGGAGCTGATGATGGCTCTCTTTCAGATTGTGCAGGGCGTGATTTCCACCATAATGAATGCCGCAGGATTTGGAACGGCATCACAGACGGTATTGCCACAGGAGATTGTGACCGCTGTTGAGGACTGCGGCTTTTTCGAGAGTATTCCTCTATGGGCGGTGACACTCATCGGCGGTCTGTTCATTACGGTGCTGTCGTTCATTATGATTATGTCGGTGTATGGGCGGTTTTTTAAACTCTATCTTTATACCGCAATCGCTCCCGTACCCTTATCCACTTTTGCAGGCGAGCCAAGCCAGAGTGTGGGCAAGAGCTTTATCAAAAGCTATGCCGCCGTTTGTCTGGAGGGAGCAATCATCGTCCTTGCCTGTATCATCTTTTCCCTGTTTGCCGCCACGCCCCCTGCCGTTGACCCGAATCTGGCAGCCGTATCAATGGTGTGGAGCTATATCGGGGAGCTGATTTTCAATATGCTCGTCTTAGTCGGTGCGGTAAAAATGGCAGACCGTATTGTACGTGAAATGATGGGCTTGTAATTATAAGTAAAGAAAGGAAAATCGAAATGAAGAAAGAACCAAAGTGTTACCAGATTTATTATATCCACTTGCTGAACGGAGAAGTCATTGAAGCTTCAGAAGCCTATGACCTGCCTGCGGAGGAGGGATTGGTTGGAAAATTTGGAAAGGCTGACGACAACGAAATATTTGAAATCGGAGATACCATTTCTGGACTTTCCTATGTTCCCAAACGCAGTATTCTATTTATAGCGACTGGAGATGTCAAAGAAAGTTGGTGTTGATTGTGGATGGGCGTATTTGTAAACTTTTTTGAATCGGTTGACTTGATTGTATGAAACGGGTATAATATGTATAGAATACTACTATCCAAGTCAACAAAGGAGGTATCGTTATGAATATCCGTCCATCCGCAGCCATCCGTCAGAACTATAATGAGATTGCTGATTTGTGCCGAAAGACCGCAGAACCGATTTTCCTTACCAAGAACGGCGAGGGGGATTTGGTCGTTATGGATATTGAAACCTACAACCGCAGGGAAAAAATGCTGAAGCTCCGTGAGGAACTGCTCGCTGTCGAGGAGGACAGACTTGCGGGAAGATGCGGCTGTACACTTGACGAACTGGACGCTTATCTTGATGAAGTGATTGCAGAGGTATAGCGTATGGTATCAAACAGCAAGTATAAAGTAATTGTTTCCGACAGAGCAAAAAGAATGTTAGGAACGCATATCCGCTTTATGGCACAGGTCAATAAAGAGGCGGCAGCGGCAAAGAAAAAAGAGATTATGACCGCATTGCGTTCTTTGTGTCAGATGCCGCAGCGTTTCCCTTTCTTTGAGGAATTGTATATCACTCCAAATAAATATCATAAGATGTTCATTGAGAAGTGGTATCTTGTCCTCTACCAGATTCAAGATGATACAGTCTATGTAGAATATATCCTTGACTGTCGCAAGGATTACAGTTGGCTTATCAAATAACAGCAGAATATCGGAATGAAAATCGTCACTTATAAAAGGTGGCGATTTTTTTGTGCAAAAAAGGAGGTGTAACTTTTGGAAGTCAAAATAAATAAAGAAATCCGTAACTACACGGAAAGTATGTTTTTCGGACTGTCTTTAAGGCAGTTCATTTTTTCTGCCCTTGCCTGCGGTGTGGCGGTAGGTCTGTTTTTCCTGCTCCGTCCGCATTTCGGAACGGAAACACTCAGTTGGGTATGTATCTTAGGTGCTTCGCCCTTTGCAATGATGGGCTTTGTGAAATACAACGGTATGACCGCCGAGCAGTTTGTCTGGGCGTGGATTAAGTCGGAATTTCTGATGCCGAAAAAGCTGATGTTCCTGCCAGATAATCTCTACTATGAAGCATTGAAGCAAAATATCGAAGCCCGTGAGAAAGGCTTGCCTGTTGCCCAGAAGAAGCAGAAACGGCAGGCAGCAAAGACAGAGAAAAAGAAACCAAGAAAATCAAAAAAGCGTAAGGAGGCAGACTATGATAAAAACGCTTAGAAACCTGTTCAAGCAGGACAAGGAGAAATTTGTTGTGCCGAAGTCGGTGCAGTCGGTTATCCCTATTAAGACCATCTGGGAGGACGGCATTTTTCTTGTGGGCAAGAACAAGTATGCAAAGACCTTTAAGTTTGAGGATATAAACTACGCCGTGGCAAGCCGTGAGGATAAGGAAGCGATGTTCCTTGAGTATTCGGAGCTTCTCAATGCCCTCGACAGCGGTGCGACCACGAAAATCACTATCAACAACCGCCGCTTGAATAAGGCAGACTTTGAACAGACCATTTTAATCCCTATGGCGGAGGACGGTCTGGATAAGTACCGAACAGAATATAACAAAATGCTCCTTGATAAAGCGACAGGGGCTAATTCCATCGTGCAGGATAAGTATGTGACCATATCCGTCTGTAAGAAGAATATCGAAGAAGCACGACACTACTTTGCCCGTGTGGGAGCTGACCTTATCGGACATTTTTCACGGCTCGGCTCAAAATGCACCGAGCTTGACGCAGAAGAAAAGCTCCGTATCTTCCACGACTTCTACCGCACAGGAGAGGAAACGGCGTTCCGTTTTGATATGGTGCAGAGTATGAGAAAAGGTCACGATTTCAAGGACCATATCTGCCCTGATACCTTTGAGTTTGAAAAGGACTATTTCAGAATCGGCAACCGATACGGGCGTGTGATTTTCCTTAGAGAGTATGCTGCCTATATCAAGGACAGTATGGTAGCCGAGCTTTGTGAGCTGAACAGAAATATGATGCTGTCCGTGGATGTCGTTCCCGTTCCCACAGATGAAGCCGTGCGTGAGGTGGAAAACCGTCTTTTAGGTGTGGAAACCAACATCACGAACTGGCAGCGTAAACAAAATCAGAACAACAATTTTTCGGCGGTCATCCCTTACGACCTTGAACAGCAGCGGAAAGAAAGCAAGGAGTTTTTAGATGACCTGACCACCCGTGACCAGAGAATGATGTTTGCGGTGCTGACGATGGTGCATACGGCGGAAACAAAGGAGCAGCTTGACAATGACACCGAAGCTCTCCTTACCACGGCAAGAAAGCACCTCTGTCAGTTTGCGGTGCTGAAATATCAGCAGATGGACGCACTTAATACGGCTCTGCCCTTTGGTATCCGCAGGATTGATGCCCTGCGTACCCTTACCACGGAGAGCCTTGCGGTATTTATACCGTTCCGTGTGCAGGAAATCTATCACGAAAACGGCGTGTATTACGGGCAGAATGTCATTTCAAAAAATATGATTATCGCCAACCGCCGCCACCTTTTGAACGGCAACTCCTTTATTCTCGGCGTATCTGGTGCGGGTAAGTCCTTTACGGCAAAGGAGGAAATGACGAATATTATCCTCACAGACCCTAACGCCGATGTGATTATCATAGACCCAGAGCGAGAATATTCGCCCCTTGTAAAAGCGATGCAGGGCGAGGTCATTCACATCTCTGCCACAAGTGAAAGCCATATCAACGCTATGGATATGAACTCCGATTACGGTGACGGTGCAAACCCTGTCATTTTGAAATCGGAGTTTATTTTATCCCTGTGCGAGCAGCTCATCGGCGGCAGCAGTCTTGGGGCAAAGCAGAAGTCCATCATTGACCGCTGTACGGCGAGTGTGTACCGCTACTATCAGCAGGGCAATTATCAGGGAACGCCGCCCACCTTGCAGGACTTCCGTGAGGAGTTGTTAAAGCAGAACGAGCCAGAAGCACAGGAAATTGCCCTTGCCATTGAGCTGTTTACGGACGGCTCTCTCAACACCTTTGCCAAGCATACCAATGTGGATACCAAGAGCCGCCTTATCTGCTATGACATTTTGGATTTAGGCAAGCAGTTACAGCCTATCGGTATGCTTGTTGTTCTTGACAGCATCTTAAACCGTATCACGCAGAACAGAGCCAAAGGCAGGAACACATTCATTTTCATTGATGAGATTTATCTGCTGTTCCAACACGAATACTCTGCGAACTTCCTCTTTACTCTCTGGAAGCGTGTGCGTAAATATGGTGCGTACTGTACGGGTATCACTCAGAATGTGGACGACCTGCTACAGAGCCATACGGCGAGGACGATGCTTGCAAACTCCGAGTTTATCATTATGTTAAATCAAGCGTCCACAGACAGGCTTGAGCTTGCCAAGCTCCTTAACATCTCCGACCTTCAGATGAGCTATATCACGAATGTCGGTGCAGGACAGGGGCTTTTGAAAGTCGGCAGCTCCCTTGTGCCGTTTGTCAACAAGTTCCCAAGAAACACAGAGCTTTACAGGCTGATGACAACCAAGTTCGGTGAGGTTTAGGAAAGGAGGATTTTCAATGTCTAATATCCGATTTCGCTCTGCGGCTCATCGGGATTTCTTTCTGGAAAATATGATGAAATGTAGGGTAAACGACTGTTATCACAGAGCCTTTTTCTATGTGATGGGTATTGCCGCTGAAACGAGGGCAAACATCAGCCAGATGTTTGACTTTAAGACAGACTGCATTGTGCCAGAGGGTATGCACGGCGGCTGGCAGACAAGCGGCACGGTCAAAGTCTGCCACCTTGCCTTTAACCTCTGGAATAACTATGTGGAGGAGGGACGGGAAAAGAGCTTCACGCCAGAGGATTTATTCTGCTGCGAGTTCGCCCCGTATTTTATGGAGGGTATCAAGGTAAGGTATCCTGAGTATTGCAGGGAACTCCCTGCCCCGAAACAGCAGACGGAACATTCAAGATGAGAAAGGATAAGCTTATGAAAAAATATAAAATGCAGATTTGTATCGCTGCCGCCGTATGCCTTTTAGGTACGGCGGTTTTTTGCGGCTTTCAGATTTACCACCACTATGCACAGGTGGAGGAACAGACCGAAGCGTTTGAACAGATGGCGGAGCTTGTAGAAAAAGCTCCCGAAGAAGCAATCCCAGAGGATACGCCTGTCAGTGAGGGCGAAGATGTCCTTGCAAAATATAAGGAACTGTATCTGCAAAATGAGGATATGGTAGGTTGGATTTCCATTGCCGGCACGAAGATCAATTACCCCGTAATGCAGACCCCCAATGAGCCGAACTTCTATTTGAAGCACAATTTTGAAAAGGCGTACAGTGATTTGGGAACGCCGTATATCCAAGAAAACTGCAACATCGCAGAGAGCGACAACCTTGTGATTTACGGTCATCATATCAAGGGCGGCAAGATGTTCGGAGCGTTGGAGGACTACAAGGCAAAGAGCTTTTATGAAAAGCACAAGACCATTCAGTTTGATACGCTGACCGAGCAGGAGGAATATGAAATCGTGGCGGTATTCAAGACGGTGGTGTACAGCTCCGAGGGCTTCCGCTACTACGATTTTGTGGATGCAGAGAATGAAGAAGCCTTTGATGCGTATATCGCCAAGTGTAAGGAGCTTGCCCTGTATGACACAGGTGTAAACGCAGAATACGGCGACAGGTTGATTACCCTTTCCACCTGTGAATACTCTGCCCAGAATGGCAGGCTTGTGGTGGTGGCAAAAAAGGTAGCTTGATATGACCGCAAAACTTCTGGGAAAGGAGGTTTTGTATGGCGAATATAAAGACCAGAGATGCGGTCAAGGGTACGATTAAGACCATTGACAAGGCGGCTATTGCAGGCGAGCGTATGAAATCTGCCTATGCCAAGACAAAGGATAAGGCGGAACAGGGCTATTATGCGGAGGAAAGCTCTGCTACTGAGTATGCTTCCGATAAGGTGTCCTATGCGGCTGACCGTATCAAGGACGAGGGCATCCACCAATTCAATAAGCAGGGTCAGAAAAGTGTGCAGACCACAAAGAAAAATGTCGTTAAGGCAAAGGATAAGATTGCCGATTTTAAGACCAAACGGGCAATGAAAGCTGCCGAGCAGAAACAGGTACAGGCGGCTTCTGTACGAAGCGGCTCTGCCGTCCGTCAAAGTACGGCTAACCGTGCCGTTATTCCCGATACCCCTGCTCCGACCATAAAGACAAAGCGGCAGGTGGAAAAGACGATAAAACAGTCTGCCAAAAGCACAGGGAAAACGGTCAAAACTGCCGCCAAAGGTACGGTAAAATCAGCCGAAAAAGGTGTCAAAACGGCTCATTCCACTTCAAAGGCTGCGATTAAGACCACGCAGGCTTCGGCAAAAGCGGCACAGAAAACTGCACAGGCTTCGGTCAAGGCGACACAAAAGGCGGCACAGGCAGCGAAAGCAACGGCAAAGGCTACCGCCCAAGCAACAAAGGCGGCGGTCAGGGCGACTATCGCCGCTGTCAAGGCAATCATCGCAGGCACAAAGGCTCTGATTTCTGCTATTATTGCAGGCGGTTGGGTTGCGGTTTTGATTATCCTTATCATCGTGTTGTTTGGCTGTGCGGTATCCTTATTCGGCGGTGGCGGCAACAGCAACTCCTATACGCCAGTCAGTGCCGAGGTGGAAGCCTATGAGCCTTTGATACAGCAGTATGCAAGGCAGCACGGCATTTCTGAATATACGGAGCTGATTAAGGCGGTGATGATGCAGGAATCTGGAGGGCGTGGAAATGACCCGATGCAGGCTTCCGAGTGCGGATACAATACCCGTTACCCGAATACGCCAAACGGCATTACTGACCCAGAGTATTCCATCAATGTAGGTATCCAGAATTTAGCCGCCTGCCTGAGTGATGCGGAGGTGGAAAACCCGATTGATATGGAGCGTATCAAACTTGCTTTGCAGGGCTACAATTTCGGCAACGGCTATATCTCGTGGGCGAAAACCAACTATGGAGGATATTCCTATGCCAATGCGGTAGAGTTCTCTACCACACAGGCAGAACGCTTAGGGTGGGACAGCTACGGGGATACGCAGTATGTTTCCCACGTCCTGCGTTACTATCCATACGGACGGGCATTTACGGGCGGCGGCAATCAAGCCATTGTGGAGGTTGCCCTAACGCAGCTTGGCAATGAGGGCGGTCAGCCTTATTGGTCGTGGTACGGTTTTGACAGCCGTGTGGAATGGTGTGCCTGTTTTGTATCTTGGTGTGCCGAGCAGTGCGGTTATCTGGAAAGCGGAATCATACCGAAGTATGCCCTTTGTTCGGACGGTGTGAATTGGTTTAAGGGCAACGGACAATGGCAGGGTCGGGATTATGAGCCATCGGCAGGAAGTATTATCTTTTTTGATTGGGATAATGACGGTACAATCGACCACACAGGCATTGTGGAGAAATGCGAAAACGGTACAGTTTATACGGTTGAGGGCAATTCTGATGATGCCTGCAAGCAGAGAAGCTATTCTGTCGGCAGCAGCTCTATCTATGGATATGGTATCCCTGCCTATTAAAAAACGGCAAAAGAAAAACCAGAGGTTATTCCTCTGGCTCTTTTGCCTTACATAGACTGTTTGCGGTTGCTTCTATGATTGCAAGCTCTTTGTCATCAAGCTTATCAAGTACCGCATCAAGTTGTCTGCGTTGAGAAGTCTTTTCTGCTTTTTCGTCAGCAAAAATAAACTCATCTAACGAAATATGAAACATACGGACAAGATATATAAAAAGCTGTATGCTTGGAAACTGCCCTTCATTTTCAATGGACTGAACATGGCGGACGGAATAATCTATGATACCTGCTAATTGTTCTCTCGTCATATTTTGTGCGATACGGGCTTTTTTAATTGCCTGCCCTATCGGTGCAAAATCAATACCGAATTTGTTTTCTCTGCCGTCCATCTACTCACCACCTGTCCTTAAATCTTCTTTTCTTATATTGTACAGAAATCTCACTTCCTATTAAAGAAAGTGTCATTGCCTGTAACAAGAGATAATACTTCTTGTTAGAAGAAAAGAAAGTTCATACTTGCATACTTGATACTGTTCGTTTAAATGGCTATAATGTATATATTTATGTTTGGGAGGTCACTTATGTTTGAATATATGACAGCACAGGAAGCCGCTGAAAGATGTAATGTATCCCTGCGCTGGGTACAACGGCTGTGTAAGGAAAACCGAATTGACGGAGCAATAAATATTAGCCGAGTGTGGCTTATACCGAAAAAGGCGAGCAAGCCAAGTGACGCCCGAAAAAAAGAAAATAAAAAATGTGCCAACTCCACCGTAACTCCACATTCTTCTGATAAATTGTAAATGGAGGTGTTTTATGTTGTCAAAAACAATATTGATAATAGACGATGAAAGAGCAATACAAAATGTTATGAAAGCGTTTCTTGAGGATGCAGGATATACCACGATTTTAGCTGATGACGGACTTGACGGGATTGAGAAATTCCACCGATGTAATCCTGACTTGGTGCTGCTTGATTTAATGCTGCCGAAAATTGACGGTTTTGCGGTCTGCGAGCTGATTAGAAAAGAAAGCCAAGTTCCCATTATTATGCTGACCGCACGGGACGATGATGACAGCCAGCTAAAAGGATTTGATGTATTGGCAGATGATTATATCACTAAACCAGTTACTATGCCCCTTGTAATACGCAGGATAGAAGCGGTATTGCGCCGAACGGAAAAAGGAAACCAGAACGAGAATACCGTAATTCACTACAAGGAAATATCCTTAGACATTGATAGTTTTAACGTCCTTGTAAACGGAGAGGGTATTTCCCTCACAACACGGGAGTTTGAGATATTGAAGCTCTTTTTGGAAAATCAGGGACGTGTGTTTACAAGGGATAATCTGCTTAATACAATCTGGGGCTATGATTACTTCGGAGATGTAAAGATTGTAAATACACACATTAAAAATATCCGCAGGAAATTGGGTGTGGATTACATAGAAACAATCAGAGGAGTGGGATATAAAATTGAGAAAGAAAATCAGTAAAAGCATTCAGGCAAAAACTTTCATCAGTATGATGGTACTGCTTATAGGCTGCTGCATCATCATTTATAGTATGGTAATGGTGTTTCTCCCTAAGAATTACCAGACAGAGCTTGAGCATCAGGTCACATCAGATTTCTATGGAATGGTGGAAATGTTAGAGCAATACGGTTGGGAGGAAAGCTCTGACGGCATCCTTGAGTTCTCTATGAAGAACAATGCCACCGTTGAAATCACTGACGAAAATGAAAATAGCGTATTCTCAGTAAATTTCGCTAATGCAGAAGATGGTGCGGACATATTCTCATCGTCTCTGTCGATGAGCTGTTCGTCAACATTTGTGCAGAACGGACAGACTTACCGACTTTCTGCTATTGTTTCTCTCATAGCTGTAACGCAGTCTTATGATGTCTTAATTAAGCTCCTGCCCTTTATCGCCGTGATGATACTTCTTATTTCTGTTATCGGAGCTTTCGTTTGCTCCCGCTATTTTTCAAAGCCATTGGTGGATATTTGCAGTGTCGCCAGACGAATGACACAGCTTGATATGACTTGGAAATGCGATATAAAGCGGCAAGACGAAATCGGCGTTTTAGCAACCAGTCTGAATGAGATGTCGGGGCGGTTAAGTGCTGCTCTTGACAGCCTGCAAACAGCAAACGAGCAATTACAGCAGGATATTGAGAAGGAACGGGAGCAGGAAAAACAACGGATTGATTTCTTTACTTCCGTTTCCCACGAACTGAAAACTCCGATTGCAATTATTAAAGGCGAACTGGAAGGAATGCTTTACAAGGTTGGCGATTATAAGGACAGAGATACCTATCTGCGCCACTGTCTGAAAACGGTGGGTGATATGGAGCATATCGTGAAAGAAATTATGTTATCGGCAAAGATGGGCGGCAGCGATTTTCAGCTTGTACGCTCCGACCTAAATATTAGTCAGATGCTGCAAAATGTCTGCCGAAAAAATAGTGGTCTAATGGAAGATAAAGAAATGGAACTGAATATGGAAATACAGCCCGACTTTCATTATGAGGGCGATGGTCGGCTAATTGAGAAAGTATTTACCAATGTCATCGGCAACGCTGCGGCTTATTCCCCGATAGGCGCTGTGGTAACAGTATCATTACAGGACGGCATATTCTCAGTGGAAAATTCAGGTGTTCATATAGTCGAGGAAGATTTGAAACAACTGTTTACGCCTTTTTATCGGGTGGAGAAATCCCGTAATCGAAATAGCGGAGGAAGCGGTTTGGGATTGTATATCACAAAAACAATCTTAGGTCATCACGGTATCCCATATAAAATGGAAAATACAAAAAGCGGCGTAAAATTCACGGCATTTTTCCTATAAAACAACCCCAAATTAAAACTTAATTGTATTTTACATTACCGAGAGGTTCTCATTGCGAAAATCTCTCGGTTTTTTGTAAAAGGCGCAGCTCCACCTAAAATACTCCTCAGCTCCACCTCAACTCCACTTTTCTTTCGTATCTTAAAGGTGTTCTCATAGATGAGGGAATTAGCGGCACTAAGGTAGAAAAACGTGACGGCCTGCTTAGACTTTTGAAGGATTGTGAAGACGGCAAAATTGACCGTGTAATAACAAAGTCCATTAGCCGCTTCTCTAGAAATACAACCGACTGCCTTGAAATGGTGCATAGCCTTTCAAAGCTTGGCATTTATTTGTATTTTGAAAAGGAAAACATCGACACCGAGCACATGAGCTCAGAGCTTATGCTTTCCATTCTAAGCTCGATTGCAGAAAGCGAGTCCAGATCCATTTCGGAAAACAGCAAATGGTCCATTAAACACCGCTACGAAGCAGGTACCTTTATTATCAGCTATCCGCCATACGGTTATGAAAACGTTGATGGTAAGATGGTGATTGTGCCTGAGGAGGCTGAGGTGGTGAAGGAAATCTTCCAGCGTACCATTTCCGGCCAGGGCTCATACATCATTGCAAAATGGTTGAACGAAGCCGGCATTCCATCGAAGCGTGGAAACGAGTGGCATTCCTCAACGGTTAAGGGAATCTTGAAAAATGAGAAATACACTGGCGACGTTGTTTTCCAGAAAACTTATACGGACGATAATTTCAATCGCCATACCAATTATGGTGAGCGAAACATGTATATGTGCAAAAATCACCATGAGCCGATTATCAGCCATGAGGTTTTTGAAATGACCGCAGAGGTTATGGCCCAGCGCGGTAAAGAAAAAGGCATCGAGGCCGGTGATGCAAAATACCTGAACCGATATGCCTTATCAGGAAAAATCATCTGCGGTGAGTGCGGCGCTACCTTTAAGCGCAGAACCCACTACAAACCAAGCGGCGATTATATTGCCTGGACCTGTTGCAGCCATATCAAAGACAAGGCTTCCTGCAGCATGCTTTATATCAAGGACGAGGATATTAAAAAGGCGCTGGTACGAATGATGAAAAAACTGCAAGCCTGCCATGAACAGGTGTTAAAGCCTTTTGTGGCCGGGCTCAAAGGCACCAATAACAAAGATCGATTGCACCAGGTACTAGAGCTGGAAACGCAGATTGAGAAAAATCTGGAGCAGCAAAATGTAATGGTAAACCTTATGAGCGCCGGATACATTGAACCTGAGCTTTACCACGCAGAGAGAAATTCGTTGTTGATTGAAGCGGACAGGCTAAGTAAAGAAAAAGACCTCATTTCCGAAAGCGTCAATGGTGATTTGACGCATTTAGAAGAGGCCCAGAAGCTACTTCGATTTATGGCTAAGAAAAACAATGTCATAGATTACGATGACGCCTTAATGCAGGATTACATCGAGCGCATCATTGTTCAGTCTAGAAGTGAAGTGCTCTTTGAATTAAAGTGCGGCTTAAAGCTGACAGAAGGGTTGGTGTGAATATGACGCATACGCCATACGGCTATAAAATAGAAAAAGGTCAAGCGGTTATTGATGAGTCGATTGCAGAGAAAGTAAGACAACTTTTTATAGAATTTTTGAATTGCGGTTCTATGAGGGCAGCAGCGGTTAAGGTAGGAATTGACAAGACACACTCCGTCATTGGCAGGCTTCTAAGAAATGAAGTTTACCTGGGCGATGAGTATTATCCGCAGCTTATAGATGATGAGCTTTTCCAGAAGGTGCAGGAGCAGCGAAACAGTAATGCTAGGTCACAGAACCGTATTCGAGATTATATAAAGCAAACGCCTGTTGCAGAAAACATTCAATACCGTATTGGAAAAGTCCAACAGCGCTATGAAAACCCATACCAGCAGGCGGAATACGCCTATGGGTTAATCGAGGAGGAAAAACATGAATGAGAACGTAACCTTAATTCCGGCCAGAAAAAGGCCCGGCAATAGAATTGCAAAAGCTGCAGAAAAACCAAAGCTAAAAGTCGCAGCGTACTGCCGAGTTAGTACTGACAGCGATGAGCAGGCTGGTAGCTATGAAGTGCAGGTGCAGCATTACACCGATTACATAGGAAGAAATAAAGAATGGGAGCTTGCTGGCATTTACACTGACGATGGTATTTCTGGAACTAACACTAAGAAGCGTGAAGGCTTCAATGGTATGATTGAGGATTGCATGGCCGGTAAAATCGATATGGTAATAACAAAATCCATCAGCCGATTTGCCAGAAACACCATCGATTGCCTGAAGTACGTAAGGCAGCTCAAGGAAAAGAATATCGCTATAATTTTTGAAAAGGAAAATATCAATACGCTGGAGGCCAGCGGTGAGCTGCTTCTCACGATTATGGCTTCCTTGGCCCAGCAGGAATCAGCTTCCCTTTCTCAGAACGTAAAGCTAGGTTTGCAGTTTCGTTACCAAGATGGAAAGGTGCAGATCAACCACAATCACTTCCTTGGGTACACAAAGGACGAGGAAGGAAATTTGATTATTGATGAAGAAGAAGCGAAGATAGTAAGGCGTATTTTTAGAGAATACTTAGAAGGCGCCAGCTTTAGAGATATAGCCAGTGGCCTTGAGCGAGATAAAATCAAGATCGGTGGAAAACGATATAAATGGCATCTCAGTACAGTGCAGGGCATTTTACAGAACGAAAAATACATGGGTGATGCGCTTCTGCAAAAGACTATTACAACGGATTTTATTGAAAAGACCAGAATTAAGAATGATGGCTCTGTTCCACAGTATTACGTAAAGGATAGCCAGGAGCCAATTATTCCTAGAGATATTTTCACCCAGGTGCAAGAAGAAATGGTACGAAGAGCCAACCTGTTTAGCGGTGAGGGAATAAAAAGAAACGAGTTTACTCCAGCAAATACGCACTTTCAAGTATTTGCACCTGTTCAAAGTGCGGCGATATTTACCGCAGAATTGCCTGGAATAATCGAGGTAAGCATTCTATCGTATGGCGTTGCTGTACAAGGGTAGAAAATGGCCCGGCGATATGCGATGCGCCGACTGTTCAAGAAATAGAGCTGCAGCAAGCTACGGTAAAAGCCATAAACCTTCTTGTAAGAAGTTCTTCATCAACACTGAATATTTTGATGCAGAATATTGAAATAGCACTGGCAGACGACAATTCCGGCGAACTTGAAAAGATAAATACGGTGCTTTCTGAAAAACAACAGCAGCTGGTGAAACTGGCTCATGCAAAAAAGGATTATACGGCTTTGGCTGATGAGATTGACCTGCTTAGAGATAAAAAGCAAGGGCTTCTGGTGGCAAAGGCAGAAACAGAAGGCTTTAAAAAACGCATCAAGGAATTAGAAGATTTCTTAAAAGCAGCAAATCATGAACTGACAGAATATGATGAGTCAATGGTAAGGAAATATATCGAGAAAATAAAGGTGTATGAAGATAAATTTACAGTTTGCTTCAAAGCAGGTGTAGACTTGGATATAGAGCGATAAGAAACAGAACGTGGCGGCAGGCTTTCGAGCTTGCCGTTTTGTCGCTTTGAGGAGGGATTGATTTTGTTCGTGGTTTGGTATATAATATATAAAGTAACCGTAGGCAAAGAAAAGTAGGTGCAAGAATGGAATATTTATCAATTAGACAGACAGCCGATAGATGGGGCATCTCAATTAGAAGAATACAAGTGTTGTGTACAGAAGGTCGTATTCCAGGTGCAATGAAGATTGGCTCCTATTGGGCCATTCCTGCTGATGCGGAAAAGCCAGACGACCAGAGAGTTAAAAGTGGAAAATATATAAAAAAACAAAGAACAGTAAGAAGGTGCACTAATGAGCCAAAAAGAAGATATTGTAAATTTGCTTAATTTAAATAAGACAATGACACAGGGTGCTTTAGCGGAAGCTATCTATGGTGATAAAAATCACAGCCCTAATATCTATGCGGCTCTCAAGGTACTGGTGGATAAGGGCATAGTTGTTCGTTCTGGAAGCAATCCATCGTATTATTCACTGTCCGGTGAAGAAGTTAAGCTTCCTGAAAAAACTGCTACGTCTAATAAAAAAGAAATGCGCGATGTTTCTGGTGACGTTATATCAGATGAAACACTCGAAGAAATAGAAGCGCTAGTCCAAGGAACGGATAATTATGGACCGGAAAATGAATTAATAACAAGATGCTTGAAAAAGTTTCCGTCAAATACAGATCCGGATGTAGTGGCGATGAAGATTGGGTTAATAGACATTACTAATTCAACGCACTTATCCCAGCACAAGAGTAAAATCAGCATGGTAGAGCTGGCTAATATTATAGCGGCTATTCCAGATGTGGATGAAAGAATAAAAAATGGTGATCCAGAGGTTGTAAACATCATTGCACGCAGCAATGGAAGAATAAACCTATTTTCATTTGCTTCAAAATATTGTTGCTATCATAACAGCAATTTGTATGGAAGGGATGACTTTTCAATTTTGGATACAGTGTTGAAGGAATACCTTCCTAAATACTTTGCGGATGTGACGAAAGGCCAGATTCAAAAATGGCAGGATAGCTTCAATTATAAGGCCTACAATGACTACATAACCGGCAAGCTAGAAGAGCTTGGTATAACTGTAGAAAATAGAAAAAGAAAATTTGACCACTTTGTGTGGTACTTAAATAGATAATGGTTTTGGAGGTGAACTACCACAATGAAGATACATTATTTTCAGAGATATCATGAAAAAGAAAACGTGGCTACAGCCAACACAATGTTGCTTCTGTCACGCTTATATTCTTATTCATCAGATAAATTCTTCAGATTTTTGAAATCAGAATACTTTGCTGATTCCTTTGAACCAGAGTTGGTTTTCACATTACAGGAAAAGAGCGTAGACAGCATACCTGACGCAACGATAACTCAGGAAGGCTTCAAAATTGTGGTAGAGACTAAGCTGACAGATTGGTTCTATGCTGACCAGCTAATGAGACATTTGAAGTCCTTTGGCGAGGAAAAGAACAAGATAATGATTACGCTTGCTTCAGAATTGATGGCAGATGAAAAGCTGGCTGATTTTGAAAAGCAGCTAAAGGAATATAATGAGACTCAAACTTACCCGGTAGTGCATATCAACACAACATTTGAAATGATGGCTAACGCCATTCGAGATGTTATTGATGATAGAGATTATGAAATGCAGGATGTATTAGAGGATTACTTAAACTACTGCTATAAAGATGGATTAATTCCAGTATCAGATTCCTGGAAGTATCTGCGTATGCAGCTTGCTGGCACAACGATTGATTTTAATATCAACAACAATATTTATTATGATAAGGCTGAGCGTGGTTTTAGGGCTCATGATTATCTCGGCTTATATAAGCAAAAGAGTGTACGTGCTATCGGAAAAATATGCGCTCGTATTACAGCAATTGAAACTGAAACAGGAGTTAAATATACACCTGAATTTGGTGAGCTGACAGATGAACGTAAGCAGATGATTGCAAAAGCAATGGCCGATGGTGATTCGCATGGATATGATTTAAGAACCATAGAACATAGATACTTCTTCGTTGAGCAGTTCTATGAAACTGACTTTAAGAAGATAACATCAGGCGGTTCGATGGGAACAAGAATTTTTGATTTATCTACCCTTTTAGGAATTGATGAAATGCCTGATGTTGAGCAGATTGCAGAATTGCTTAAAACCAAGAGCTGGAGTTAAATTCTAAAAGTATAGGAGGTATGGACAATGGCATTCGATCCAGGATTAAAAATAGGACAGATTTTAAAGAACGCAGATGTTGTTGAGACTTTTAAGTGTGGTAACATGGGCGGAATGCGCTGTTCAAGAACTACCAATACGCTCGTTATCGTCTCTGATTATACAAAGGGAATCTACCACGATAAGTGGATCGGAGGAGTTCTTCATTACACAGGTATGGGAAAATCCGGTGACCAGGATATTAACTGGGCCCAGAATGCAACATTAGCTGAGTGCGGAAGAAATGGTGTTGATGTTCACCTGTTTGAGGTTATGGACGCTGGCGAATATGTTTATTGCGGCAGAATAGAGCTTGTAGGTAAACCTTATACTGAAATTCAGCCTGGTGAAGATGGAAATGACAGAAGAGTTTGGATGTTCCCTGTTCGTCCTGTGCCGGATAATGATGTTAAGAAGCCACAGATGTTTGTCTTTAAGGATATGGAGGACTATAAGTCTCGTGGTAAAAATGTAGATGCAGAATATGCGAAAATGGTGGCAGATAAGAAAAAGAATAAAGGAAAAGTACCGGTTGTCGTACAGCCCGTCATTCCTAAGCCTGAACCAAAGCCACCTGTGGTTATTCCAGCGGATATTGTTGGAAAACAGGTAAAACATAAAACCTTCGGAGTTGGTGTTATTACTGCTATTGAAGGGGCCTCAATTGCTGTGGAATTTGATAAGGTTGGCGTTAAGAAGATGGGTTATGAATTCTGTATGAACAATAAGCTATTAGAGTTTATTTAATGAGGCAATGATGAAAACAATTAGAGTTGTAGCGGCGGTTATCCGTTGTGAAGATAAAATATTTGCCACAGCCAGAGGTTATGGTGAATTTAAGGGCCAGTGGGAGTTTCCGGGTGGAAAAATAGAACCCGGCGAGACACCTCAGCAGGCCCTCGTCAGAGAAATAAAAGAAGAACTGGAAACTGACATTAAGGTTGGAGAATTGATTGGTACCATCGAATATGATTATCCTGCTTTCCACTTGTCTATGGATTGTTTCTGGTGCGAGGTGATTGAAGGAAAACTTGTTCTTAAAGAGGCAGAAGATGCTAAATGGTTAAGTAAGGATGAGTTAGATAGCGTACAATGGCTTCCAGCAGACATCACTTTGATTGAAAGATTGAAACGTGAAATTTATTAAGATTTCCAGAAAGAAGGAGTTGCATGTTTGAACCGGATAAAATAAGAGAATTAATTAATCAAATCCCAGAGATAAGGTCGAGATTTTCAAATGAAGATATTACCTTTTTTTCAGGATATGATTTTCGAGAACGTAAGAGAACTAATGCCTCGATGGGTGTAGAGATGATTTATAAGGATTCCAAATTTATTAGATGGCGTGATGAGCTTATTATTGAATTGTCTGCGTTGAGAGAGGAAACAATTGTTGCGGAAATAATTCACAAACTACAACACTTTACAGGACTCGGAGATAAGAAGAAATTCGATGATGTTGAGTCTAAGTTACTAGCACTGGACAAAAAGCTTGATGAATATAAACCCACAGTTATTGAAAAAGAGATTAGCGATGTAAGAATTGATGAGGAAGCGCTGGTTAAAGATATATTGATGAGTGTTGTTAACCTTCAGAAAAATCATACATATACACATACAAGTAAAGAAAATGAGATGAATGATTTTATTCGCGACATGCTTGGTATGAAGTATGAGAAGGTAGACCAAACTAGACAAGGTGATTCAGTTAGCGGAAAAGATGCAGGTTCTATTGACATTCAGCTTCTTAAAGATGGGATGCCAGTTGTTATGATTGAAGCATTAAAATTATCATCGTTAGATCAGAATGAGCTGAGCATACATATTGACAAGGTACTGAAAAACTATGATCCTAATGGTTGCCCATATGCTGTTATTTTGGTTTATGCTACAATGGCAGGTTTTGATGAATTTCACAAGAAGTTTATCAAATATTTAAACGAGTATGAGTTTCCTTATTTACGTGAAACTGATATAGTAGACGTGGATACAGATTATACTGAGATAAAGCATGTACAGACAATTTTAAAGAGAACTGACAAACGAGTTCGTGTACACTTTTTCACAGTACACATAAATTAACGATAGAAAAAAACAAACGTTATAAAGTGCACGTGGCAGATATGACGTACAGAGTGTACTGTCGAGCCATGTGGAGACCGTAGTATTGATGTCAAAAGTACAAAAGTGAATATTGAAAATGGAGGAATAGTACTATGGTAAATTTAGGAGAATTAAAAGAAATAAAAGACTTACGAAAGGTTTGGCCGAATGAAGGCATTTGACTTTACCCCCTTGGCTTGCGGAAGAAGATAATCTTGCGTTGTTGGCGGATGCTGTTGGAGCAGGTTTATGGCGAACCTGCAAATGAAATAATAAATTAATTTTAATATAGAAATCGAAGGCTTCGAGGTATTTAGATGCTAAAAAAATATGAGTTCGGTTTTGACGTTGGTTGCTTATTGCTATTCTTAATTATCATGATACCTAATTTTATTTGGTTTGCTGCTCCGGCGCCAAACGATGTATTGAGAATGGATTCAATTACGGAAACACTTGATTCAGTGGCTTCAATATGCCAAGTATTGATGATTACTATTCTGTGTGTTTTTAGAAATAGAGAATGTAAAAAAATCTGTATATCACCGTTAATTATAACTGGAATCATTTGCTGTTTTATGTATTTTATAAGTTGGATTGTTTATTATATTGGTGTTGTAAATGCGTTTGTTATATTAGGCTTGACCGTTCCTCCATGTTTGGCATTTTTAGCGTATGCTATTGACAGAAAGAATAAAATAGCAATTATTCCAATTTCAATTTTTACAGTTTGCCATTTAATATATGGAATTGCCAACTTTATAATTTGACAGATTCTTATTTATCGGGCAGCCGCACAAAGCGTTAACGACTATTCTGATCAATAACTGAGGAGAACGGGTAGTGTTAATTTTCTACAATCTGTAGGGTAAGCTGAAGCACGGTATATATTTTCTGACGGTAAAAGAAAAATACGGCGAAAATGATTCCGTCAGATAAATTTATAAAATATAAGTCTCAGATATGTATTTACAATAACGTTTGGAGGAAACAAAAATGAGAAAACTTATCGCTTACTGCGGACTTGACTGTGAAAAGTGCGACGCAAGGCTTGCAACGCTGAAGGATAATCATGAACTGCGTGAAAAAACCGCAAAACTTTGGAGCGAATTAAACGGAGTCGCGATTACCGCCGATATGATTAATTGCATGGGCTGCCGTACAGACGACGTTAAAACGCCGTTTTGCAGTAGTTTATGTCCGATAAGAAAATGTGCGCTTGACAAAGGCGTTGAAACTTGTGGAGACTGTGAAAATATAAAGCAATGTCAAATAGTCGGAAAAATAATTGAAAACAATTCTGAAGCATTAGTAAATCTAAAAATATAGTTTTTACATAGATTGTTATTTTTCGTCATGGCATAAGCAATTTCGGGCGTTTGGACAAGATATTTAGTTAAATGGAGGCGCATGAGGTATTATGAAGGGATTTAACAGACAAAATCAATTACTGTCCCTCTGCGGATTGAATTGCGGGCTGTGCCCTATGTTTTTGAGTAAACATTGTCCGGGCTGCGGTGGCGGGGAGGGAAACCAGTCTTGTAAAATTGCAAGGTGCAGTATGGAGCATGGCGGCGTAGAATATTGTTTTCAATGCGGCAAATACCCTTGCGGGAGATATGAGCATATAGAGGATTATGACTCATTTATTACTGCCCGTCGCCGGAAAAATGATCTGGCAAAGGCCAGGCAGATTGGAATAGACGCCTACAATGCAGAGCAGGCAGAGAAAGTAAAAATACTGAACATTCTCCTGTCTGGATATAATGACGGCCGGAAAAAGACGCTCTTTTGTGTGGCTGTAAACCTCTTGGAATTACAGGAGCTGCGCAATGTGATCGAACGGCTCGAAAGTAATTCTGAAATGAGAACGCGAACGCTTAAAGAGAAAAGCGCTTTTGCCGCAGGATTGATTCAGGAAGCAGCGGAAATGGCAAATATTGAGCTAAAGCTCCGCAAGAAAAGGTGACGATTCGTTTTTAGGCGAGAATTCGAAGAAAGCAAGTGAAAAAATGGAGAATAGAATCTTGCAGGTTGACGATGAAAATGACATTGCCGATTTGGTGAAAAAGCGTTAAGTTAAGAGGGATTTATGTGAAATTCGAAAAGTATTAACGGCAGAGAGGCTGTGGAGGGCAGTATAATATCCAGCACGACCACGTCCGGCTGGAATTGGCATAGACGGGCTGGAGTATATTGATAATGTAATAAAAATAGCTTCACAATTTTATAATTGTGAAGCTATTTTTATAATTATAAAGCTAATTGTACTGATATCGGCGTTCAGATAGTTTTATTTATTCATACCTCAAAGCGTCTATAGGATTAAGATTTGCCGCTTTTACAGATGGAATAAGACCGAAAACTATACCCACAGCCATTGAAAATACTACTGAAATAACAATGGAAACGCCGCTTATTGCGACAGGTACTTCTGCAAATTTTGATACTATCTGAGCCAGGCCTATACCGGCTCCGACCCCTATTATTCCTCCTATGCTTGTCAGCACCGAGGCCTCTGTCAGGAATTGTCCGAGTATTCGGCGCTTTCTTGCACCGAGAGCTTTTTTTAATCCGATTTCCCTGGTTCTTTCCGTTACGGAAACCAGCATGATATTCATAACTCCAATTCCTCCTACCAGCAATGAAATGCTTGCTATCCAAATAAGCATGCTGTTGGTTGAAGAGCTTAAATCCTGCATGGATTTTGCCTGTTCAAGAAGGCTTTCGCTTTTGTATTTTATATTAGATTCACTGTTTACTGTTAGATTTGCATTGAGAATATCGGCGGTTTTTTTACCTGCTGCCGTCATACTGTCCGTATCGGAAGCCTTTGCAACACAGCTTTGAGGTTCGTCGTAACCAAAGGTAATCGGCCATGATTGCGAGGGAATAAATACCTGGCCGCTTGAATTAGTCATATATGTGTAATAATCCTCAATTGAATTTATAACAGGCTCAAATTTGCTGCTCTGAACCGCTACGCCGATTACAGTAAAGGGCTCTCCGCTTATATCTATTGATTTGCCTATCGGATCTTCTCCCAGAAATAAGCTTTTTTCAGCATTAGTATCAATTATAGCGACCTTTTGATTTTGGCTATGGTCTTTCACAGAAAATCCCTTACCGGATTTTATTCTTAATCCTATTGTTGAAAAATAGTCTTCGTCTACCCCTATTACAGTTCCGCCTGAAAGCTGATTGTTAAGATAAAAAATGCTGTCGCAGTATTGTCTTTGTCTGTACAAAGTAACTTTTTCTACTTCGTCAAGCTTTTTAAGCTTTTCCTTAGTTTCACTTTCGATTACCGGTATGCCGGCGGGAATTTCCTGATATTGAAAATCAAAAACACTATCTCCCTGATAAAGCTGAACCTTAACTGTATTATTTCCTGAGCCGATCAGATTGTTTTTAATTTGCTCGTTCGTTCCCTTTATTGTAGATACAATTGCTATAATAGCGGCAATTCCAATGATTATACCAAGCATGGTCAGCAGAGAACGTATTTTATGAGAAAAAATCCCTTTAAATGATAATCTGATATTTTCAAACATATATTTTGCCTCCTTACCACTTTACTTCGTCGATTACACGGGTTTTAACGCCTTCCTTGACGTTTTTGCCGTATGGGAAGCATATTGTATCGTCGTTTGAAAGTCCGCCTTTTATTTCTATTTCGTTACCGTAAATAATTTTACCCGTTTTAATATACTGCTTTTTAAGTTTGCCGTTGTCATCGGATTTCATTACGTAATACTTTCCGTCTAATTCACGGGTATAGTGCAGTGGGATATATAGACTGCCGTTTTCTTCGGCTTCTGAAATTGTTGCCCCTACCCAGTTTCCAACGCTGAAGCCCTCGGTATCTTCTGTGATTTTTGCTTTAAAGCTATATGTGCTGCTGTTAGGGTTTTCATTCCAGTTTTCCGACGTATATGAAACCGGCGTCATATCTATAGATGTTATTTCTGCTTCTGCCATAGCGCCGGTATCGTAGGAGGTAATATTGACTATATCTCCGACTGCTATCTTATCGAGATTCAGCTCGCCTATTGAAATAGTAACGCTTAAGCCTGCGCTGCCTTGAATGACTACCAGGGGAGAAGTAGAATCGGCATTTTCCGTACCCATATTGACTTCTGTAACGATTCCGTCAATACTGCTTTTTACCTGTCCGCTTTCCTTTTTATTAAGAGCCTGACGGTACGCTATATCAGCCGACTTTTTATCAAGCTCTAATTTCTTTATTTCGTCCTGTTTATCAGAAATCATTTTTGCTATTTCAGCCTTTGAATAAATGTAATCATCTGAACCGGATTTTATATAGCTTTGCTCGTAATCACTCTGTGAAATGCTGTTGTCAAATTGTTCTTGTGGGTAATCGTCTTCGGTAGAATAGGTTTGAAGAGTACCGAATACCTTTTTGGAAAAATCAACTGTTATACTGCCGTTGCCGTTTACAATAACGTTTTTTCCAACTGTCCAGTCTTCCGTTTGTTCCTCTGTTATATCGCTGCCATTTACTTTCCAAGCATATATAAGAATGTCGTTTTCATATATATAAAAATCTGCGTATGATTTTGACGATCTAAGATGATTAAGAAAAGAGGCGGATACGACAGTGTCGCCGGAACAATTAAAGATAAACGGATCATCAGCGCTTCCGTTTCCGGATATCACATTTGATGTATCTTTAATGGCTTTGACGGTTTGAACTGTCGGACGCGGCTGTGTAGGAGGTTCGGTGGGCTCCGGCATGGGAGGAATTGCTTCGGAAGGCTTAAGATTCTGAAGACGTCTGATTTCCTTATTAGCTTGATTTATATTATCGTCTATTACGGCAAGATCGTTTTTCTTTTGCGCCGCGTCAAGCTCAAGCAGCGTCATGTCATATTTTAAAATCGTGTCGCCTTTTTTTACAGCGTCGCCTTTTTTAACAAGTATACTGTCGACAAGCTGCGATTCGTCCTGCATGATTTTCTGTACGTCTCCTGAGCTGACAGTTCCTTGTAGTTCGAGATTATCTCCCCAGTAGCTGTTTGACATATTGCTTACGGGTGTAACGTCAACTATCGCTTTATTTTTCTTTCTTATCTGATTGTATTTATATCCTCCGAATGTACCGCTTGCGGCGACTGCTGCGCAAACGGCTGCAATAATGACCTTTTCGGCAGTTTTCATTTTACTCCACCCCCATTGCTGTCGTTATAGATTTCTCCGTCGCGTATGGTCATTATTCGTCTGGCGTGCTCGGCTATTTCACGTTCATGAGTTATCATAACTATTGTGACGCCTTCTGAATTAAGCTCTCTGAAAATTTCCATTACCTGTTCGCCGGATTTTGTATCCAGCGCTCCGGTAGGCTCGTCTGCCAGAAGTAATCTTGGGTTATTTACAATTGCCCTTGCAATTGCTACTCTTTGCTTCTGACCGCCGGAAAGCTGAGTCGGTCTGAACGTCATTCTGTCTTTAAGTCCTACTTTTATAAGCGCTTGTTCGGCTAATTCACGACGTTCCTTTTTCTTGATTCCGGCATATAAAAGAGGAAGCTCTACATTTTCAATAGCCGATTCTCTTGGCAGAAGATTAAAGTTTTGAAAAACGAATCCTATTTTTCTGTTACGGATTTCAGACAGCTCTTTATCGCTGCATTCAGCAATATCTATATCGTCAAATAAGAATATACCGGAGGTCTGTTTGTCAAGACATCCAATAATGTTCATAAGCGTAGATTTGCCCGAGCCTGACGGTCCCATTATAGCGACATATTCTTCTTCGTCGACGCACAGACAGATATCCTTTAAAACCGAAACGGCGTCTTTTCCCTGCAAATAGTCCTTATAAATACTCTGCAACTCTAAAATCATAAAAACACCGCCTATTCTGCGATTTTGTCAACAGCGTCGTCTGCGTCGTCAGCTCTTTCACCCTCTGCGTCCGCGTCGGGAACGTTGAAGCCATCGTCAATACCGTCGCCGACCTCTGGTTCTACAGCATTTTCATCTCCGGGATCGGCGTCCCAGGAATTATCTACATCATCTATATTTGTAACTGCCCTCATTCCTTCTTCAAGATCGTCGGAAGGATAAGCTATATAATCATTTTCTCCCAGTCCGGAAACTATTTCACAGTCTCCGTTTATTTCATCTGTCTGTCCTGTTTTTATAAACCTTTTCTCAAGCCTTTTATCCTTGTCTGCCGCCCATACATAAGGCTTGTCGGTATCATAATCAACAATAAAATCGCTGTAAAGCCATATACCCGATTTTTCAACCGCATTGCTTTGACCGTAATCAATTTCAATAAGAACATGCTGACCTAAAACAAGTCCGTCAGTATTTTCAGGATCAATATAAAAAGCATAATTTGAGGAGGCTGTTTCACTATCCGATCCGCCTTCGACAATTACGCCGCTGTTATTAGCTTCAGGTTCATTTGACACTTCCGATACCGAACCGTTCCATGTAATGGAATCGTCTAATCTTGATCTTATTATTACAGCCTGTCCTTGAGTAATAGTTCCCATATTCTGCTCATTGAATTTGCCCTTTATTCTGAAGCTGCCCGACGCGGTTATAGTCATTATAACGTCTGCGCCGGACTCCTGAAGCTCTTCTGTTGTTTTTAGCGATTTAACAGTTCCGGAGGACGTAGCTTTAACGGCAGAATTTTCAATTGAATTTTTAAGCTTTTCAAGAGAAATATTCTTTACCTTTATATCGTATTCCGTTTTTGCGATATCCGTCTGTAATGCCTGTATCTGCGTAGTGTAAGAAACCTGGGCGTCGGCTCCGGCATTTTTTTTCTCGTTCTCCAAGTCCTTGATCTGTTTATTGTAAGAAGCGATATCATTTTCCATGCGCTCAACTTCTATCTGACCTTCCTCAAGCTCAAGCTTCATAGCTTCAGAGTCGTATTTAAAAAGATCGTCTCCTTCCTCAACGGAATCGCCTTCTTTAACAAATATTTCCTTTACTGTTTTTTCAGAATCAACTTTAATTTCCTCGGCTCTCTGCGCCTCAACAACTCCGGCAAAACGATTACCGGGTATTGAAAAGGCAGACGCGGTATTGCATTCGGATACGGAAGTTACATATGCCGTTCCTTTGCCGTCGTCGTCCTTTTTAAAAGCTACTATTAAAATGATAATTATTAAGGTAATTAAAGCAATAGTTATTGCGGATATAATAGCTATTTTTTTCCTTTTGGTCATTCTGCTGCCTCCATATTTGTTTTTATGTTTTAAATTAGTTTATCCTTATTGTACCATATTCAAATATGTTGTCAATAGCTTTCGGCAAAGATTGTATTATTTATATTAATACGGATAGTTCACACTGTAGAATCTGTAAAATTCGCCTAAGTCACTTCTGGTTTTCAATAAAATCCCTGATCGCTTTGTCCACAGTTTTTACTTCCTCATAAAATTCAGATGCGGAAACTCGGTAGGCTCCGTTTCCCAGAATAATAAGCTGCTCCATACCGTCTGACGTTGCAACTCTTACCTTCCTGTCTTTTCCTATCTGACTTGTCGCCTTTTGTATATACATATCGGCTGTTTCCGCTTCCTTTGTATAGACAACGCTTGTATTATGGATTTTTTCTATTTCACCGGTATTGCCTTTGACCTTATAGGCGTCAAAAACCAATATAAGCTCACATTGCTTAAACGCCTGATAATTGCATAGGATATTGATAAGCTGACTTCTTGCAAGGTCAAGATTATTTTTTGCGATACCCTTTAAATTATCCCATGCAAAAATAATATTATAGCCGTCAACAAGCAGATATTCCGGTCCTTTGAGAACAGGCTTTATTTTCTTGTTATCCGTTTCCGCAGTATTTTTTCTTCTGCGCTTGAACGCTTGTATTTTATCCCTGCGTACGGGACCGTAGGTTCGCTCAAAGATTTCCATAAGCTCTTTGTCGTCTGTAATACGTGAATAGTAGGTTTCCGTTTTTTTCAAAATATCTATGTCTGAAGAGCTGTCATGTATTTTAAGGTAACGTTCAAGGTGCATATTATCATAAACCTCATTCCACTTTACGACATGTCCGGAGCCGTGAGAGCAGAAAACAGAATCCGCAGTGTTTTCAGTGTCAGAATCGCTGTTGTAGCCGATTTCATCAATTACCCTTTCGGAGTTTACGCACGGCTCATAGCCTTTGAAAGATAAATAAATCTTTCCTTTTCCACGGGTATATGCTTTTATTTCGTTTTGATAATCTCTTATTGAAGCTACCGGAGCGCTGCCGGATATTACAGTTAATTCCCCGTTAGAAGCCGGCGTTTCAAAACTGCCGTTCATTTGCTGAATGTCTGAAAGAGCCCGTCCGGTATTTTCGGAGGGAAGCTCGATTTTAAAACTGTACCAGGGCTCAAGAAGAATACTTTCCGCGCATTTAAGACCGTGACGTACTGCACGGTAGGTTGCTTGCCTGAAATCTCCGCCTTCAGTATGCTTGGCATGAGCCCGTCCGGAAACCAGGGTTATTCTCATGTCTGTTATAGGCGATCCTGTTAATACTCCTATATGCGTTTTTTCTTTAAGATGTGAAATAATAAGTCTTTGCCAATTCTTATCCAGTAAATCCTCACGGCAGTCTGTTGAAAAAATAAGTCCGCTTCCTCTTTTAAGAGGCTCCAAAATGAGATGTACTTCAGCATAGTGACGCAGCGGTTCGTAGTGCCCAACGCCTTCAACTTTATTTGCGATAGTTTCTTTATACGCAATACTTCCAGGACCGAATTGCACGTTTATATCGAATCTTTCGTAAATAATGTTTTTAAGGATTTCAAGCTGAATTTCGCCCATAAGCTGTATATGTATTTCCTTATGCTGTTCGTTCCAGATTATATGAAGCTGGGGATCCTCTTCTTCAAGCTTTCTCAGCTTTTTTATAACTGCATGAGGATCTGTTCCGTCCGGCAGTTTTACAGAATATGTAAGCACAGGCTCGAGCAGGGGATCGTCGGAATCAGCTTCCATGCCCAGGCCCTCCCCGGAATATGTTTTGGTAAGTCCGGTAACTGCACAGACTGTTCCGCTGTAAACTTCATTTGCGGTTATAAACTTTTCTCCGGAGTAAATGCGTATCTGGTTAATTTTTTCCTCCCAATCCTTTTTGTCCTGAGAAACTCCGTGAACGGCCGATCTAACTTTAAGACTTCCTCCGGTTATTTTAAGGTGTGTAAGACGGTTTCCGGATTCGTCTTCGGTTATTTTGAACACCTTGGCTCCGAAGCTTTCAGAGTTGGGGGAGGATGGCGCATATCGGCAGAATATTTCCATAAAGCTTTCGATTCCGTTCAATTTAAGAGCTGAGCCGAAGCAGCATGGAAAAAGCTCTCTACTTCTGACAGCGTTTAAAATGTCCTCTTCTCTGACATTTCCATTGTCAAGATAGTATTGCATAATACTTTCGTCGCATTCGGCAAGTTCTTCATAGAGGCGGTTTTTATCAGAATTTTCAAAATCGACGCACCTATAATCCAGCTTATTTTTCAGATCGATTATTATATTTTTACGGTCTATTCCCGGCATATCGGTCTTGTTTATAAAAATAAATACAGGTATGCTATAACGTGTAAGAAGGCGCCATAAGGTTTCAGTATGACTCTGAACACCGTCCGTGCCGCTGATGACAAGTATCGCACAATCAAGTATCTGGAGAACTCTTTCGGTTTCCGTTGAAAAATCAGCATGTCCGGGAGTATCGAGCAAGGTTATTTCGGCGTTGTCAAGCTTTATAATTGCCTGCTTTGAAAATATAGTGATCCCTCGTTCTCTTTCAATACGGTCGGTGTCTAAATAGGTATTCCTGTGGTCTACACGTCCGGGCTTTCTTATAGTTCCTGTATGGTAGAGCATGGCCTCTGAAAGAGTGGTTTTACCTGAATCAACATGAGCAAGTATACCGGCTACTATACGTTTCATTTTATCTTTCCTTTATTGTTAAATTAAACGACACCGCTTTTCAGACGGTGCCGTTATAAAATTATTACATTATTATTTTAGGACAGGTATCATTGATACAACGTCCGCTCCATTTGCTTCAAGCTTTTCCTTTAATTCATAGGCATGATTCAGCGTCATTTCTGAGGTGATAAAGCTTGTCTGACCGGCTATACCGTTTATTTTTTCAAAATTCTTAATTATATCAAGTATATTTTCAGGTTTTTCAACTCTGAAATAAACCGGAGCCTTAAAGTTATGCCAATCCTCTATAAAGGAATTGTCCTCTGCCGGTTCCCATGACTGAGAGAATACGGTTTTATCATGTTTGACCGAATCTATAACGTCGCCTAAAACGGCGCTGGCGGTAGGCAGCTTACCTGCGCCTCTGCCGTAGAACAGCGTTTTGTCTATTGCGTCGCCGCTTACCAATACAGCATTGAAAACGTCGTCCACTCTTGAAATAAGATTGTCGAACGGAACAATCATGGGCATTACAATCGGAAGTATTTTTCCATTGCCGACAGCGGATACCTTTGCAATAAGCTTGATTGAGCCACCCCATTTGTTGACGATTTGAACATCTTCAAGCTTAATATCAGATATGCCTTCAGTATGAACGCTGTCAGGATATACGTGCTTTCCGTAGACAAGAGACGATATAATGCATATTTTGCGGCATGCGTCATGGCCTTCTACGTCTGCGGTCGGATCCTTTTCAGCATATCCAAGCTTCTGCGCCAGTCTGAGTGCGTCCTCAAACTTCATACCGTCGTAAATCATCTTTGAGAGAATAAAATTTGTGGTTCCGTTTAGTATTCCTGCGACGCTGTCAATGTCGTTTGCGGCAAGGCATTTATGAAGAGGTCTTATAATCGGAATAGCGCCGCCAACGCTTGCTTCAAAGAAATAATTGCAGTTATTTGCTCTTGCGATTGCCAGAAGCTCGTCTCCCTTTGCGGCAACCAGTTCTTTGTTTGAAGTTGAAACGCTTATGCCTCTTTCAAGGCATTTTTTTGAAAATGTATAGGCGGGCTCTACTCCGCCCATACATTCAGCCACAGCTTTTATTTCATTATCGTTTATAATTTCATCTATGGTTTTAACAAATTTATTTTTGTATGGACTATCAGGGAATTCCCTTATGTCAAGAATGTATTTTACGTCCATTGGACGACCGGCTTTTTTTTCTATTTTGCTTTTGTTTTTATAGAACAACTCCACTACGCCTGATCCGACAACGCCGTAACCTAAAACTGCAAATTTTAACATAGTACCCTCCAATAATATTTACTCGCCTGAAAGAAGCTGTATATCTACAACGCCTCTTAATTCAGAGATAATTGATTTCATAGCGACCGCTTCCTCAAAGCTTTCGTTTAGCCTTAGGGATATTGTAACTGTTGCGACGCCGTCAATAGGAATGCTTTGATTGACAGTCAGTATATTTGCGCTGAGGTTGTGCAGTGAAACCAATACGCTTGAAAGTACTCCGGGTTCGTCCTTTAATAGCATATAAAGAGTGATAATTTTCTGCATAAGCTTTTCCTCATAGGAATAAACGCAGTCGCGGTATTTGTAATAAGCGCTTCTGGATACCCCTACCAGCTTGCAGGCGGCGGCTGAGCTTTTAGCCTCTTTATTAGCCATGATTTTTTTGACTTGAAGAACCTTTAAAATAACCTCAGGCAATACTGAAGAATCAACAACTATCAAATGAGATTTATTCATTATAACTCCTATTGAACGTATAATATAATTTAATCAGTCCACCAATGAAATACAATTGTTTTTCAAAATATAATATAACATATAATCTGAGAATTGTCAAGTTTAGAAACAATTTAATAAGCTTCGGCGGCTCTCCCGGTATATTTTCCGTATTTATACTTGTTTATTTCACATAATAACCACAATTATATGTGAAAATAAATACAGATAAAGATAAATCACAGGGGGAATATTATTATATAATATTTTAGGGTGTGATTTTATGAACAATTTAAAAAAACTGGCGATAGTGATTTCAACGCTTATTATTTGCGCGTTTTCGATGACCGGATGTGAAGAAGGCGGCAGCGGTCAAAGCTCTGTTTCTGAAGCGGATTCCGTACTTTCTGCGGAAAATGCTTCTGCGTTGTCCGCAGAAAGCAATAATAAGGAAACCGGCTCGGAGTATTTTGACAGCGATGATTTGAACGATACATATGATGATATAACGGCCGTCATATCATTTACAGGAGACAGCGCAGATATAAACGGCGGCGGTTCAGAATTCTCAGACGGTAGAATAATTATAGAAAGCGGAGGGACATTTTTATTTTCCGGTACGCTTTACGACGGACAGATTTATGTAAATACTAAGGATAAGGTTCATCTGGTTTTTAACGGAGTAAAAATATCTAATTCCGTTTCGTCTGCGGTATATATAGAAAATGCGGATAAAGCGGTCATAACAGTTGCAGAAGGCAGTGAGAATAATTTAAGCGACGCTGCCGATTATGTATATGATAACAGCGAGGAAAATGAGCCGGACGCGGTTATATACAGTAAGGACGATCTTTCTGTAAACGGCGGGGGAACTTTGAATATAACCGCTAATTACAATGAAGGAATTACAAGCAAAAATGATCTGCGTATTAAGGATTCGGTAATAAATATAACATCTGTAGGAAATTCAATTAAGGGAAAGGATTCCCTTGCGATCATGGAAGCTAAGATAAATGCTCAGTCGCAGAGCGACGGTCTGAAATCCTCAAATGCCGAAGAAGACGGAAAAGGGTATATCGCTATAGAAAGCGGGGAATTTAATATAACTGCCGTTTCGGACGCTATACAGGCTGAAACGGAGCTTATTATAAACGGAGGAACGTTTGATATAAAAACAGGTAACGGCTCAGGAGATACTAACGCGGCTTCGTTCGATCAGATAGGCGGAGGTTTCGGAAGAGCGTCTGAAGGAAATTCCAATAAAACCGAGGACAGTGAAAAGGGTGTTAAAGCAGGAAATAAGCTTATTATAAACGATGGAACAATTACAGCCGACTGTACGGACGATACAGTGCATTCCAACGGAAATATAGAAATAAACGGCGGTACGTTGAATCTTTCTTCCGGTGACGACGGTATACATGCTGACGGAGAACTGACTGTCAACGGGGGCGAGATTTCTGTATTGAAGTCCTACGAGGGACTGGAGGGAACGGTTATTACTATAAACGACGGTAATATCAGCGTAACTGCCAGCGACGATGGATTTAACGCGAGCGAGGGATCTTCTGATGATGACGCTGAAAGCAGCGGTCAGAATATCGGCAAAGGCTTCGGCGACGTGTCTGAAAATTGTATTTTAAACATAAACGGCGGTTATATTTATGTTAACGCAGGCGGAGACGGTCTTGATTCAAACGGCGTTATGAATATAAGCGGTGGAACCGTCATTGTTGACGGACCGGTAAACGATGGAAACGGCGCGCTTGATTCAGGTACGGAAATAAATGTCAGCGGGGGCATTTTAATAGCTGCCGGAAGCTCGGGTATGGCGGAGTTTCCGTCCGACACGTCAACTCAGCCGTCTCTTGTCGTAGGGTTCGAACAATCATTGGACGCAGGGACGATAGTTTGCGTTCAGAATAAAAACGGTGAAAATATAATAACGTATTCTCCGTCTAAGAAATTTTCGTCTGTGATAATAAGCTCTCCGGATATAATACAAGGCGAGAGTTACAGTATTTATTACGGAGGAAGCAGCAGCGGAACTGCAAAAGACGGTCTTTACAGCGGAGGAGAATATTCAGGCGGAACATTGCTTGAAACTGTTACAGCCGAATCAGCCGTAACTCAAGCGGGAACAGGAACTTTTGGTCAAATGGGGGGAATTGGCCGCGGAGGTATGCCAGGTAATAACGGAAGTTTTGATCCTGAAAACGGTGAAATGCCGGATAACGGTTTTACTCATCCCGAAGGGATGACGCCTCCTAACGGCGGATCGTTCGACAACGTAACTCCTCCGGCTGAAGGCTACGGATTTGACGAAAAATCAAGCAGTGAAAATATTTAAAAAAGCTATAGGTATAAATAGTATATTGTATATTGGTAAAACCACAGTAAACTAATAAACGCTTACAAAGGAGTATTCAGCTCTTTTGTAAGCGTTTTTATATTTTATAAGCGACCGGAAAATCATTTATTTAATTACCTGACGAGCAGTTTCTTGTGTCAATGGTCAATTTGGTTGGAAGGCGGGCGGCAAACATGGTTTTTGCATATATAGTAGGTCGTTTTGTCATTTAATAATGGATAATTTTCACATTCAGTTATTGGTATTATATTGATAAGGAGTTTAGGGATTTTTTTAATTTTTTCGATATCTTGCATTTCCTTCACAACAGCGATAATATGCTCCGGAGGATTTTCGTAAATAAGCTTAGCAAGTAAAAACATACAGTGACCTGCGGGATAATTCCGGGAGGATACGGACATGAATTTATTTTGACGTTCAATTAAATCTCTGTAAATATCTTTTTCTGTCAGTTGATATAATCTGACAAAGTTGTATGCCATAATCGAATTACCGCTGGGAACTGCTCCGTCAAAGGTTTCCTTTGGATTAATAAAGAGTT
>ENA-UOIW01000179-UOIW01000179.1-human-gut-metagenome-genome-assembly--contig:-P58-NODE-179-length-63269-cov-9.603648_pt1 | contig 63269 bp, 71 predicted proteins | sample MGYA00242334_ERZ723881 | MGnify/ENA metagenome assembly ERZ723881 | reverse complement strand
GGGCTTCCTCTAAACTATTTTTCTGTGTCTACTTTTGCTTGACAAATGCAGCCGCAATGTTCGGCTCCTGGCTTTTTGTTGTTTTGTCGTGATCGTTATTCTTCACCAATGGTTATCTCGGTTTCATATCCGCCTTTTACTCGGACATATAATCTGTCTTTTGATTTTACAATGATCTGTTCGATTACTTGGCTTACAAGCCTATCATCATACTGCATGGTATCAAAGTCTGCGTCTTGCAGGTATTCTCTGATCCCGTTAAGGTATGCGTTGTGTCTTTCCATCGTTTCGCGCTGATCTGAGAGTTTCTCGATCTCCTGTTTCAGCTGATCGTATTCTTCGCTTATTCTCTCGATGAGTTCTTCGGATATGATGTCGGCACTCAGTATCAGCTGCATGCGCTTTTCAGTCATTTCCAGTTTCTCTTGCAACTCTTTCTTCTTCGCACTTCCGGTTTCCTGCTCTATGACCTCCACCGCATAACCTTCAAGGGTTTGTGTGAGCTCACCCTTCGAGCTTGCAAGACCGGCGATAAATTTTGCGAGTGCCTTATGCAGCGCAGGTTCGGATATGGTGTGGGACTCTCGGCAGAATCGGCTTCCGTTGTCCAGCCTGTTGGTGCAGCGCCATACCACCTTTGTTCCGCTCTTTCTGTACCATGTTGTTCTCCGATAGTGGTGTCCGCATTCTCCACAGAGCAGCAGTCCCGTCAGCGCATATTTCGGAGCAAATCTTCCGGCATTGGTTTTTGTCTTTCCCGTGACCGGAGCCATACTTCTTCTGCGCGCCCGTTCAAACTGGACTCTCTTAAACACCTCTTTGCTTATAATCCCCTCATGGCTGTCGGTGATATAATACTGCGGCAGCTGTCCGGTGTTCTTAACTGATTTTTTGGAGAAGATATCCTGTATATATGTTTTCTGTGATACCGCATCGCCCATATATTTCTCGTTTGAGAGGATGCTGTCCACCGTCTTGTGATACCACTTTGTATTTCCTTTTGCTGTGCGGAAGCCGTGCTTTTCCATCTCTCTCGCAATGCTGCCCTCGCTGTAACCGTCAAGGTATAGTTTGTAAATTAGCCGTATTACTTCCGCTTCTCTGGGTACGATCTCCAGCTCTCCGTCATCACCTCTGCGGTAGCCGAGCATTCCGCTTCCAATATACACTCCGCCCTTTGCGAAGCTGCGCCGGTATCCCCATTTCACATTCTCGCTGAGTGTCTGGCTGTAGTTTTGCGCCATGCTTGCATAGATCGCGATAAACGGTTCATCGTCGGGGTTGATACCCTGTAAGCCTTCCTGCTCGAATATCACATTGACATTGATTGCCCGAAGCATACGCACATATTTTACGGTGTCGAGCGTATTTCGTGCGAATCGGTGGATAGACTTTGTGAGGATCACATCAATTTTTCCGTCCTTGCACATGTCTATCATGTCGTTAAATTCTTCTCTTTTCAGTGTTGTTACACCTGTTATGCCTTCGTCTGCAAATACTCTCACCGGTTCCCAATCCGGGTTGCTGCAGATCTTGTCGTTGTAATAGTCGAGCTGATTTTTGTAGCTGTTGAGCTGTTCTTCCGTATCGGTGCTTACACGGCAATATGCGGCTGCTTTGAGCTTTTTGTTTTGACCTTTACCTTTTTGCTGCGGCTTTGCCGGTATCAGCGTAACATTCTTGGCGAGCGTTGCCATCACTTTTCTCCTTTCCCATCGTAATCACGATTCCGTTTATGTACCTCACCGTTATGGTGCAGGGTTCGTTTAATAGGATGTTTCTCACGATCTTAGCTGTGAGTTCATCGTCATAATTATCAAGGTTATGTTCATCCAGAAGCAGGCGCAACCGTTCGATATGATCCTGTTCTGCGTCTTTAGCATCCTCATATCGCTGTGCCGTCCACTGCATGATGAGCAGCCTGATTTCATTGTTATCCCGATCCAGGCTTCCGAGCAGTCTGCTGATATTGTTCTCCAGCAGCCTTGCTTCGGGTGATTCAGGTATATGAAAGGAGCTGTCGGATTTGCTTTCCGACAGCTCCTGTTTAAGCAGCCTATGTGCTTCTCGTATAGCATCAAGGAATTCTTCATCTTGATACGGTATCCTTTTTCCGCATTCCCAGCATTGCCATACGATTGGTGTTTTTTTACTCTTTTTGCTGAATATCCTGTACAACTTTGCGCCGCATTCTTCACACACCATTATATTCTTGAGCTTTTGTATGGTCGGTGGACAAACATGTTCTGTTTCTGCCCGGTATTTGTAATTCCTCGCTGTCAGCAATTCATCTTCGCTCAGTATTGGAGGATAACCGTCTTTTCCGATATACCGGTCATTTTCCAGTAGCCGCTTGACCTTGTGCTTGTCCCATCCGGCAGTTTCATAAAATGGGATTCCCCGCAGATTGAGCTTATCTGCAATCTCACTCAGTATCATGCCGGATGCCCGCATTTTGCATACTTCTTTGACGACTATTGCTTCTGCACCGTCTATCATAAGCCTGCCATCATGTACACGGTAGCCATAAGGCAGCAGCCGATTGCTCATCTTCGCATCCTCCTATTGATTTCTTCCTCTAACACCAGCCCTCCGGTCAGTCTGAACATCAGCCTGTTTCCTGCCGATACGATGATCTTTTCCACCATATTCTCGAACAGGAAGGCGTTGAACTCCGTCAGCACTTCGGGGCCTGCCTTTATCACACGCAGGAGCTTCTCGATGTCTCTGAGCCCGTTTGCTGCATCCTGATTCAGCAGATCCCGGCGCTTTCTTCGCAGTTCATACAATTCCTGTTCCAGAGGGTTTTTGTTTTTAATGTATAAAGCCTCACTGAGCACGCCTTTTTCAAACAGGCCGCTCATTCGGGTGAGGCTTTTGGATATCTTTCCGATTTCAGTGTTCAATGCCGCAAGTTCTCTCTGTGCTTCCTGCTGCGGTGCATATAACCGCTCGAGGTATTTATACATGGGTGAGAGTATCTGGGACTGTTTTTGCTTCAGACGGTTATACAGCGTGATAAACGCCGCATATACTTCCTTTTCTTTAACATTCGGCACAGGACATAATTCTTTTTTGATGTTATGTCTTAGGCACTCCCACGCTATTTCTCCTTTTGTCAGGACTTTTCTTCTGAAAGTGCTGCTGCATTCCTCGCATGTGAGTTTTTTTGCAAGAGGATATACTGCGTCTTTGTTCTTTCCCGTGTAGAATTGCCGCCGCCATTCCATCAGCTCCTGCACTCGTTGAAACTCTGCATTGGAGATGATGGCCTCATGCGAATCTTCCACATAATACTGCGGCATCTCTCCGTGATTCCTCTTTTGGGTGAATGGCAGCGTAGTTGTTGTATAGCTCTTTTGGAGCAGCGCATTACCCGTATACTTCTCGTTTTTGAGGACTCCTTTCACCGCAGTTGCGGTCCATCTGCAGCCTTCGCCCGTAGTTATCCCTTCCGCATTTAGCTCATGTGCAATTTTCAGCGATCCTGTACCACCAAGGTACTCTGCAAATATCCTGCAGACAATAGGTGCTGTTTCCTCATCTATAACAAGCGTGTTATTGATGAGTTTGTACCCGATGGGTGCATGGGATGTGATGAAGGTTCCTGACTGCATCCGTTTCTGATAACTCCAGCGCACATTCTTCGATATGACCGAGGATTCATGTTGCGCCTGTACCCCTCGGATAGCCAGTATCGTTTCATCAGGCATTTCCGCCGTGTCTATTCCTTCTTCCTCGAAGTACACTGATACGCCTGATGCTCTGAGTTCACGGATATATTTGAGGCAGTCCTCTACATTTCGTGCGAATCGGGATACTGTTTTTACTATAACCCGATCCACTTTTCCCGCACGGCAGTCAGCAACAAGACGGTTAAAGTCGTCTCTTTTATCCGCCCATGTTCCGGTCAGTCCTTCATCAGCATATATATCTACAAGCTGCCAGCCGGGTTTGGATGTGACCATATCGTAGTAGTAATTGTACTGAACATGGAAGGAGTGGAGCTGATCGTCCGACATGCTGCTCACCCGCACATAGGGCGCTACCCGGATGATGTCCGGCTGCTCTACAGCGTTTATGATCTGTACCTGCTTTTGCCTTGCCATTGGGATTTTCAGCTCCTTTCCTCGTTTTTATCAAGCAATACAATACTCTGAATCTTCTGAAATATCTACAACAATTGACAGACAGTTTTCTGTGTGCCTTTTCCGTATCAGGGAGGATATTTTCTCTGCATGCTCGGGTGTAATAATGCCTTTCTTCTTCATTTCTGATACATGGTACAGCAAGATTGCTGCATCGCATAATTCTCTTGTTTGTTGATTCATCTCACACCTCCGCAAAGTAGTTGTCATCCTTGACCGAGCGCAGAAAACGCTCAACACTTCTAAGGCTTCCGGTCAGCGGCATATCCGGCAGCGCTGTCTTTACAGCGTCATGATAGCGCCTTGCCCTTAACGCCCGTTCATCGAGGATCGCCACGATGCAGGTGTCCGTTTCGAGGCGAATCGCTCTGCCGAAGCCCTGTCTGAGCTTTATCTGCATATCGGGAAGAGCAACCGCGTGGATGAATTCCTTCAGCGTATCGTACTGTTCTTTCTGATACTCGCTGAACGCGTCGGGTATCGGGAATGGAAGTCTCGGGATGATGAGCATAGAGACCAGATCGCCGGGGAAGTCCATGCCTTCCCATGCCGCGCCGGTGGCAAGCAGAATGCCGTTTCCGCTCTCCTTGAATTCTTCCGCGATGTATGGATTACTGCGGCTCATCACAAAAATGGGCTGTCGGATATCGTAATCATCCAACCGCTCCCGTACCGCAGACATGGCGGAATAGCTGTTGAACAGCACAAGGGCATGTCCGCTGCTTGCTTCCAGAAGGTCCGCAATATCCGCTGTGAGATCCTCAAAGTAATCTTCAAGGTCATCTTCTTTGTATTGCGGAGTCGAATGCGGCACATACATCATGCAGTTATGCTCGTAGTCAAAAGGCGAAAGAGAAACAGACTCTGTAAGCCGATTACTTTCCGTAAGGCAGGCTTCAGATTTGAATCTGGAAAAGTCGTCGCCCACAGCCAGTGTTCCGGAAGTTAGCAGGATGGGCAGCGGCATAGACCACAACGACCTGTCCATTTGGAAGGAGAGGTCTGCGGCTGTTGCGCACAGCACCGGTCGGTTATGCTCGTCTCGATCTGTGTAGATGATGATGTCACTCTCATCGTCGAGGAACAGGTCGAGCGTGGTTATCATGCGTGTGAGTTCCAAATACACCTGACGGGAGAGTTCGTTTCCGAGGACTCGCTTGATTGAGTTGAGCGTTTTGAGTCCCTGCTCGAGCAGCTTCTCTCTTTCTCTTTTGAAGGTCTCAGCCTGTTCGTCCGTATCTGCTGTCATACCCTTGGCGATGGGCTTCATGGCAGTGATAAGGTTCTGCGCTGCCAGAGGATAATGCTCTGATCTCAGTCCGTTCACGAGAGAGAGGATATCGTCATACCCGAGCGTCCTTCCGAACATCTGCCTTGCCGTTTCGGGAAGCTTATGCGCTTCGTCTATGATGAGCGCGCAATAGTTCGGGAGGATGGGATGCCTGTCGCAGTGCGTGTGCATGGCGTCTGCCAGCAGGAGGTTGTGGTTGCAGATCTGGAAGAGATACTTTTCAGAGGAGCAATCATCTACAAACCGTTCATACCGGCACTCCATCGTGCAGTCTCGGCAGGATCTTGGAACTGCCACCTGTCTGCGGTCATACCCGCTGAGATCGGGCTGGGTATCCATGTCGATACACTTTTTCAGTGCGAGGAGCGCTTCGGCGTTTCGTCTGTTCTTCTTTTTCAGGTCAAGACTCTTGAGCCTTTTCTTTAATCTCTTGTCGCATACATATCGGCTCTTGCCCTTGCGGATGACGGAGAGCAGCGGCTTATCGATATACCCTGTGTGAAGGAGAGCTTCAGAAAGAAAAGGAATGTACTCGTCATGCACAGCTTTCTGCAGCGCTACTGTCGCTGTGGATACCACGATGGGCTGTCTCATTTCACCCGATGCGGCTCTGTGTTTGCTGAATACCACACCGGCTACAAGGTAGGCGTAGGTCTTTCCGATGCCCGTGCCTGCGTCTGAGAGGGCTATCCCGCCATCAAACATATTATCCAGCATGGCGTGGGCGAGCTTTATCTGTTCCTTTCTTTCGGTCATCCCGTATTCTGGCAGGATGTTCTTAAAAATCTTATCTATATCGTTATGTGCTTTTGTTTTCTCGGTTATTGTAATCATTTTTGTCCCCTTTGTTTTTTCGCTTGGATTTTTCAAAATGGTTTTACCGATATTTGCAGCGCGCAGCCCTCGGTAAAAAGGGAACGATACGGGTAAGCCGTAGCATTGGCTTATCACGGGCATGTTCCCAAGGTCTCTACTGCTTTCAACCTTGGGGCAGCACCGCCTGTCTTACGTGCAGGCAAACGATGGAGTGTCTCATTATGCACCCGGTAAGGAGTCACGGCGGCAGGCTTGCCACAGCCTGTTCACACATGGAGTTTATCGCTCGGCCATCCTTGGATGGCTTCTTGGCGCCTCTGTGTATCGCTGTCCTCCGGGCGTTTTCCCGTATCGCTGGATATGCAGTTGTCAATGTTCTGCGAAGGGGGAATCTCCATCCGGAGAAAAACCCCTTCACTCCATTGCCGAAAAAACAGGGGGGTGCGAACCCTTCTCAGACTGATTCGCACAAAAAAATTTTAAGTTTTTTCAAAATACGGTCACGTTTCTTACGGATCGCCATGTCGGAAACACCAAACCAGCGTGCATATTCTCTTGCTGATATGCCGTCAAAGTACAATTTTTCAATCAGGCATTTATCTTCATCTGAAAGCAGTTCCATTGCTTTGGGCAGTCTGTGTAAAAGCGATACACACTCCAGTTCGTTCTCTGCTTCGATAATGATATCTTCAGCGGAAGGGGTCTGCCGGTTTGTGTATACATCTATTGGGACATCAGCTTCCATCAGCTTCTCTAAAGAAACATGCGGTATCTCATTCATCTGTTCTTCCAGATACCGTTCTCTTCGTCCCATTTGGGCGTACGCCTCATACACCTCGTTTGTTACTTCTATGGCTTCGCCGTCAATATAGATCACGTTAGCGATCGCCACACCGTCTTTGTCCTTGATACGCCTGAAATTACATTCATCTTTCCAATTTTTCATTTATCTGACCTCCGAATTTTTGATTTTTGAATGGGAATCAAAAATCGGAGATCAGGGATAGCGGGCGATAGCCGCCTGCCAGTTTCTCTGGAACATAAAAAGTCCTTCCCGCCTGTTGAGGCAGAAAGGACGAGACAAAGGGCCGTATGACTTATGAGACTTTGGTTTTAACCGTACCGAAAGACTGCCAGTTCGCTACTCTGGCGTCATACGGCACGGGAGTCTCGCAGTCAGCGGCCCCAAGCACAGCTAAAATATCGTTATTAAGTTGTTATGGTATGCTCTATTGAGCCTTGCGCATTCTGCGCATATTCAGTACATCAAACACAGTTTCACTTCCGCAGAGCTTGCACTTGGTTTGCACATGTCCGCGGGTATCTTCAAACACAACGATTGAGTTATGGTGACAATAAGGGCAGCGGATGGTTCGCTTCTTCTGAGAAGCCACAGCTAATCTTGCCCTGCGTACTTTATGTACCATTTCCATAGATGGAGGTTTCGCTGCTGCTCTCATATTGCAATCGCCTCCCTCTGACACATGGACTCCGCAAGGATATCCAGTGTATGATCTTCTAAATATCCCAATCTTTGCAGCCGTATTTTGACTGCCACTGGGGATGCATGAAAGAACTCACTTAAGTTTCGTATAATACTTGCGTCGTATTCTGAGCATCTGTCAAATGCAACGATGATCTTCCTGTCCCCAAGCATGGACTCTGCAAGGATAGAGACATCTCGGCGCGGCATAAGGATGGCTGCACCGAGCACATTAGCCTGCCACTCGTTCCAATCCTCTTTGCTTTTGAGTTCTTTTGCTGTATAGCTTTTTTTATCGTTGTACCTTCTTCTGCAAGCAGACTTGTTCTCATCCGACTCGATCTGATAAAGGAACTGGTGCGCACACTCATGGGCAAGCGTAAATCTGCGCTTTCCGCACAGCTTTTGTACTTGTCCGGGCTGCACAAAACTGATGTCGAGCAGGATCTCATTCTGTTTTATGGGTAGGTTTACCTTGTATCCATTGATCTCAGTTTCAAGTTCAGTATCACTGTAGGCAGTGATGCCGCAGATACTTGCATCCGAGCATAGGCGTTCAATGCGAACATTCATCCCCAAATAATCTCTTGCAAATTGGTCGATATGTGTAGGATGCGGTTTTCTGCTCTCTGCTGTATCCCCGTAGAAGAACACATTAAAATCAAGCATGATGGCGTCAGCCATTTCTTCAATTTTCTCATAAGACAAATACATCCCGATCCTCCTTTATCCTGCATAGGCGCTCCGGCTAAGATGTACTTCCAGAGCAGAGATTACCTCGTTCACGGTGACAAACCGTTCATCCAGCGGCATATATAGTTGTCCGTCTATATCGTGATAGATCGGCACTATCGTCCTTTGGGATTTCTCTCTGTCATGGGTCAATATTTTATCTTCATAGCGATACTGCTTATTTACGTTTATCATATTATCCTCCGTTATACATACATGGCTGCGGGCATTCTCAGTTCTTCCCGCGCCTTGTCCCTTTTTAACTTAGCTTCCATAGTGGCTGCTATATAGATAGAATCATCTCCGAACCGTCTATGGATGTCGTCTACTGCTCTTTCAAGGGCTTCAATCTTTTCATGTCTTTCAAAGTCACCGAAAAGGTCAAGCTGATACGGCAGCTCGGCACTGATAAGATTGATAGCCCTTATGCAAACTGCGCGGATGGGTTTATTCCACGCATACCGGGTAACAAATAACTCCATTGCGCGTTCCACCATTATCCTCCAGCTCTGTGTCGGGTAGTCGAGTTTACACTGAAACTCCCTTGAATAAAGGTCTTTATCCCGCACATAGAGCTGCACTCCCGTTGCTTGCAACTTTGCTTCTCTTAGCTGCTTGGATACTCGAGGTGCCAAGGAAAGAAGTACATTCTTGACCTCAGTATTATCCAAAAGATCAGCAATGCAGGTTATTCCATGACTCATGGACTTGACAGGCGGCGTATATCCATAGGGAGATACCCGGGCATTGTCCATACCGTTAGCATACTGCCACAGTTTGATTCCGTTTACGCCCAGCCATGATTTCAAGTAGTCGGGATCGCATTTCGCAATGTCCCCGATTGTGGATATACCACGCAAAGCAAGTTTCTTTGTGGTCGCGGGGCCTACGCCCAGAAGCTCGCTTGCCTTCAGCGGCCATACCTGAGACTGATAGCTGTCCTCGGTGATGCAGGTAATGGCGTCAGGCTTTTTCATATCGCTGCCAAGTTTGGCGAATATCTTGGTGAACGATACGCCTATGCTGACAGTAAGCCCAAGTTCCTCTTTGGTCGCTTTGCGGATTTCTTCCGCAATATTGAGTGGATCACCATATCGGGAACGTCCCGTTACATCAAGCCAGCATTCATCCATACCGAAAGGCTCAATTAGGTCGGTATATCTGCCGTATATCTCATGTGCCAACGCCGAGTATTTTATATACTGCTCATAATGCGGCGGCACAGTAATGAGATTCGGGCAGCATTGCTCCGCTTCCCAATTCGCCATACCTGTTTTCACTCCGGCTCTTTTGGCGAGCTCAGACTTCGCAAGAACTATACCATGCCGGGTTTCTGTCGATCCGCACACCGCTACTGCCTTTCCTCTTAATGAGGGATCAAGCATCATCTCGACAGATGCATAGTAGCTGTTCATATCGCTATGCAATATTGCTCTCATCTGAGCTCACCTCCTTCCGTGTGAGATTATTATAGTTCTATACAAAACACAAAACAATCAGAACATTGTTCTGTTTTTTAACATTATGCTTGCATTTATGTGTTTGGTACAGTAGAATACTTTACAAGGAGGTGTTCCGATGATTAAGGATATAGGGATGACACTCAGAGAGCTGCGTCAGAAATGTGATTATACACAAGCGGAAGTAACCGACAAAATGGAGCGACTTGGATTACAGATTAAGCGTTTTCATATAAGCAGATGGGAGAACGGGTATAACCGTCCGACAATAGAACAGTTTTTAGGTCTATGTAAGATATATGGTGTTCGGGATGTGTACAAGGTATTTGGGGAATATGATTTTTCTGAATTATCCTCTCGGCTAAACAAAGCCGGGCGTGACAAGCTGGAGGAATACCAACAGCTTCTAATCGCCAGCAAATTGTATGAGCCCGAACCATACGAAGAGAAGATCGTGGAGTTCCCGAGCAGAACAGCTCCGCTGTATCTTTTAGGCGCTTCTGCCGGCAGCGGGTTGTTTCTTGACTCGGCTGATTATGAAATGGTTGTTGTGCCGGATGATGTCCCGATTAGTGCAACATTTGGACTCCATGTTTCGGGTGACAGCATGGAGCCTACGCTATTCGATGGCGAAACAATATGGGTACATCAACAGCCCACTTTGGAGAACGGCGACATAGGTATCTTTCTTGTTGATGGAGATGCTTTCGTAAAAGAATATCGTATGACAGATGAAGGAGTTTTTCTGATCTCTCACAATGAGAAATATCCTCCGCGCGCAATCTCGGAATACAGCGAAACACGAATTTACGGGAAAGTTGTGTACCCGATTCGTTGAGTACGGATAAATGTACACTAAAGGGTTTAGAATTTTAGCAGAAGTATTTATGCTTCTGCTAAATTATCCTCCAAAATATATAGAAAGGGTGGCATGTCGATGAATAATAGTATGTTAACGCTGCGAGAAAAAGAAGTATTTGATTATATTGTCGATCACATGAACGAAACACAGACTTCTCCCACTATGCGCGAGATAGCAGAAGGTGTCAATCTGGGTTCTGTATCAAGTGTTCACAGATATGTTCACTCTCTGATCTCCAAGGGCAGATTGTTTGCCTTCAAAACACGAACCGGTCAGCTGCAAGCAATCATACCTGTAACTGAAGAAACCTGATATGGAGCATATAAAGGTCTATGTAGAGGTCGTCGCCACATTTCGGGAAGACGGCCTTATGCTTCCCCGTGAGATTATTTGGGAGGATGGACGGCATTTTGAGATAGATCGGGTATCTTCCGTAACTCCGGCTGCTTCGATGAAGGTCGGCGGTCAGGGAGATCGTTATACAATCTGGCTGCACGGTCAACAACGGTATCTGTTTTTTGAGCGCAATGCTGCAATACGAGGGAATAATATTGGGCGATGGTTTGTTGAGGGCATTTAATCCGATTTAAGAATCTTTCTGAACCACAGTATATTATCTAAGGTAATGTGCAACGTATTTTTTGATGTTTCGTAGTGAGCTTATAATTTCAGAATACTAAAGTATAAAAATAACGAGAATCCCCTGTTATCAGGGGATTCTCTAAAATCATTTTACACTTTTTTGGACAATGCTTTTCACTTCACTATAAGCAGTAGGTTCCGATATGAGATTGTTTTTCTCTAAAGGAATTACTTTTCCTTCTGAAATTCTACAGAACCCTTCATTTACAGTAAGAAGCATATTTTCGCAATAGCCCTTTCCTTGAGCCACTTCTGGCTGACGCAAAAACAGCAAATATTCGTTAGACATCTCCATATATGATGTTCCCTCTACAACCATATTCACATCACTTGATAAACCGCCCGTCTGATCAATAATAATTGTAGTTCCTTCGTTTAGATTTCCAGTTATCACTTCATTAACTGTCACAGTATATCGTGTCAGATTAATAATTACAGGTCCACTCGATTCCACTAATCCTTTCTCAACCTTATCAATCTGTTCACAGGTAATATTTGTTATTTCACCCACAATAATAGCATCAGCAGCAGAAGCAAATGCATCCATGTTTTTATAACGAGGTGACTCTCCTCGCATATTCTCAACGTCAGCAACAGGGGTTTCGGGTGGTTCTTCCGGTATGTCAACCCAGTGGTCCTCAATTTCAATAAGGACATCCTCTCTCGGCATAATAAATGAATAGTAGGTGTAAATCGAATCTGACGCATCCCTATCCTTGTCTTGTCGCACACCATTTACATATACCACATAATAGCCTTCTGTAACTGTTGGTAATTTAATGGTGATTTGTTCACCTGCTTCATATGCGCTTTTTAAACTGTTTTCGATAGGATAATTATCAGCAATCGTAACTTTGTAAGACGTATCATTGGTTTCAGTATTCGCAGTTATATTGTTTGTTTCTGCTTGTAGTTTAGAATTATTCACATCACTTGCGGAACAAGCAACACAACTTAGCGCACATACCAAAGCTAAAACAAATACAATCAGCTTTTTCATACAATCACGATCCTTTCCCTTAAGATTGCACTGCCACCCTCTGTATGCCTTCGTCAAATTAATACTTTATTTAGTCGACTTCGTGTCGGTAACCCGCTGAACAAAATCGAATAATTCTTCATTATCTATCCACCATAATTTCTCATCATAGCTCAATTCTAATGCACCATTTGGGCCGTTTGCCTCATTGAGATAGTAGGTTTCCAAAGCAGTAACTATTTCGATGCCAAAGTTAGGTGTTCCACCTCTCAAATGTTTGTTTTCGGTAAAGCTGTTTTCTGTCAGTTTATTTAACAGTGTAACAAGTTCAAGAGTTTCGGTATCATTAAGAGGTTCAAATGCCTCATCCTGTCTCCACGGTGTTACAGAGGTTATATCCTCTTGATTAACACCTTGTGCCCAATCATAGACTGGTGGTTTCTTTTCAGAGCAGCCGGTCAACCCTGACACAAATATCAAAGCTAAAATAACTGCGATCACTTTCTTTATATGCATTTCATTCCTCCGGCTGATAAACCATTCCGGTAAACAACACCTGATTTCCGCCGTCATATGTATCGCCGCACAGCACGAACACAAACGGCTTGTTGCAGATCATTTCAAACGGCTCAGTGGGCTCCGGCTCTATGGGAGCCGCAGCACCGGGCTCCTCCATTACAGTAACGGCTGCTGCCGTTGTTCCTTTTTCATCCACTCGGATCATCGCCTTTTGCACAGCCTGTCCGATCCAAACCGGCAGATCTGATTCCACAAGCCCGCCCGTAAGCGGCGCCTCTGCTTCATTAAATAGCGGTACACCCAGCTTTATAAGGCTTTGGTTTAGGTTGAATGTGTCACCCGCAACGGTGAATCTGGGAAGAAGCAATTTACCGGTCCTGTCATTCATCCCAGCGCATATCTCATCGAAATATGCGCTGTCCAGTTCCTGAAGCAGCCCGGCAGCATCCCCGTCCTTGGGGAGTAGAACATACATGCAAGCGTCCGTCTTGAAATTGAGCGGCATAGCCTGAATCTTATCGTCTTCGTAGTATGAAAGCTCGTCTCCTTCGCGAAGCATATAATGAGCGGTCAATTCTCCGTCAGGTGCGTAGAAAACATCTTCCGTGGTCTGTGCTTCGTCAAACTCCCAGTTCCAACGGTCAGAAAAATATATCGCATTGGCAATGGCGGCAACAGTCAGTGGAGAGAATTCTTGAACCACATTATCGATCAATCCTTCTGTATGCTCACGCGCCCAAGCATTGACCGCATCTACCGCAAGGGGACTTTCAAAATCAACACTCATCACTTCTCCGCGATAGTAGTCTGCAAATATCTGTGCGAATTCTCTCTTGGCAGTTGTAGAATTGCTGACAAACAGTGCATTTGCAATCTTCATCGGATCATGAAAAGGTTCGCCATATTCTTCCGCGGTTTTTTTCATACTTTCCTGCGTGAGCTGATAGAGCATACGAGAAGCAGCGCGATTAAGATCCTCTTCGGTTATGCCTGACGCGCCCAAAGCTTCGAGTAGTTCCGGCTTATGCTCTTCATCCGTGGCATTCGTAAGAGCGGCAAGAGGCATCCATACCGAATAAGGGGAACAGACAAAGTTCTTTTCTCCTGTTTCTGAAACCAGCTCGGATGTAAGGCGGAATGCAAAATCGTTTGCTCCTGCTGCCGCTGTTTGAGCGCCGGCGTCCGTTTCGCCGTATTCGGGCTGTAAAAGAGGTGCAGGCTCTATCTTCACAGCAGAAAATGCTTGCTGCTGCGCTTCTTCAGAGTTGCCTATGATCTCCAGTATGCGGCTGTATACAGCATCCCCATTCTGAATATATCGGATAAAGCCGCCACCCGCCTCATAACAGTGGACGTCTTTTCCAAGCAGGATATGTATCGGTTTGCCGTTGTCGTTGATGCTGATCTCAAGAGGATAATCCGCCATCTGGTATGACGACTGGGTTTTGAGAGAAAGCGAGGCTTTTGTATCTTTCAATACGCTATAGATGAGCTGCTTATCGGCAGCTATTTCATTTCCGTTCATACTGACGCTGTATACATCTGCATTCTCAGAGGTAAGCAGCGGTTTTGGCAAAAACAAAATGAGCGCCGCCGCAATTAGAGCAACCGCTACTGCAGTAACAGTCACAACTATTATCTTTTTTCTTTTCGCCCTTCTTTGCCTTTTTGAATATCTGCGGTTTCTCATACGCGTCCCTCGTATATTGGATTCTTTGGTTTATGCTCTGTCTATATCAGCAAAAGGATCTGATCTTGTTATTTGATCATACATCAAACTTTTCGACATCAAGATGTTCAATAACATCCTCCGGCGCGACACCGATTTCAGCCGGATATGTAAATTCAAACTGATCCCCGTGTTCCCACCACAAAATACAAATGTCACTCGTGCTTGTTCCGAAAAAGAACTTCGTATTCTTATAGCGCTCGAGACTATAGCGTTCCGTAAGATTATCGATCTTTTCGTCGTTTTCAGCCCCTTGATTCCAGAAAAATGTTGTTGTATTCCATTGATCATTCGTTCCATAAAGAATGGAGGTACCCTGAAGGGTGAGCATGATACATATTTGTTCATGTTCGGGCAAAGGCGATTCTTTTAAGGTATAAATATATTCCTTATCATAGAGTCCAACGTGATTCGGTGCAACCGTTTCTTCTACGCCCGCAGCTTTTACCGCCTTTATGTGTTCCACTGCCTCCTCGGCTGTTTCAAATTCTTCGGCAGGAGGTGCGCCGCCTGTTTCGGAGTCAGGATGCTCGGAACTGTCTGCAGAGGGTGTGAGGTCAGATGCTGCCGTAGAGTTCTTTGAAGCAGAGCCGGAGAGTTCCACATGATCCGCACCGTATTTTTCAAGTTTATATATGCCTACAAGCCCCGTATATTCGGATTCGCCCTCAGATTCAATATATTTACCGTCTATATTGACAGATATACCGATGTAATAATCCCCGTCGGAAAGCTCGTTCAGGCAGGAAAAATCCATATTGTTGCATAACTGCTCAAACTCCGCGTCATACACCGAAATATTATAGAAATTTACGCCTTTCCCATACTCCACAGCAAAATCATCTGTCAATGAAACGACCGGTACCGGCAGTTCCATATATATCTGTGAAAAATCTATGCTCCAATCTACTCCGTCCGCATAGAGCCAACCGTCACCCGTCCACTCCCGCGAATAGGCAAATTCCACGTGGGGTGCAACACGCTTGCCATCCGAGATCACATAAAAGGGCACGTCCTCTCCCGATCCCTCTGAAGGTTTTTCTGAACCACCGGGATTAAGTTCCATTATAAAGCGCATATCATCTTCAGGAATCTCTGCAAAGTAATGGTCGTAGTATATGACATTGTACTGATAGGTAAAATAATACTCGAACTCTCTGTCTGCAAGCTCAAAATGGCCATTAAACCAGTATGCCAGCCGATCCACCATATGGTCGTCTGTCCACTCATCCACATTGTCAACAACTGCTTTGAGCTTATCCGCCTGTTCCTGAGTCAGTTCAACGCTGTGACCAACTGTAATCGATTTTTTGGACGCCTGCGCTTCCTTTACAGGGCCGTCATAAAAGACAGCAGTTCCATAAACTTTATTGTTCTCAACCGGCTTAGCGTCCTCATTCATAGGGGTACACAGATACCATTCGTTCTCGTAAAGCACAGCAATTCCGCCTTCCACCCGGGCATACGGCATATCAAGCTCACGGTTGAAGTTGGTTTCTCCATCTTTTTTAGGGAAGGTATCCGTGTATGAATCGGTATATCCAATGATGGCGCTCGGATCGACTTCAGCGGGCATTGGAGATCCGGATTTTAAGTAAACCTCTCCTTCCACCATGATCGCAGCAGGATAGTCCGTCTCTACTCCTTTTAGTAATTCCGAACAGCCACACAGAGCTGCAGTACAAATTATTAAACACAATAAGGTTGCGAGTATTCTTTTCATATTGCACCTCCGAATGGATTTCTTATTATTTAGACGATTTTTACGGTCAAAAAGTTCCATTATCTGCGCCTTGTCTTTACAATCCCTATAACAGCGATTACCGTAAGAATGACCGTAAGGATTATCATACCGGTATTGATAGATGGTCAGAATACCTGTCCAAGTCGAACATACTTTTCAAAAATCCGATTCATCTGGCTTTTCGTGTTCTCGCTTACCGTCATGCTTTTTTTACCTCCATAGTCATTGAAAGTCCCGCATTCGGAGTGATAGGAAAGCTTTCTGTCCCCAATCACTACCTGCAGATCGGATTCGCATTTGCCGAGATCATCTATCCATCTGCCGTTCTCAATCACACGATTGATCTCTTTCGCATCTTCTTTTGAAAGCTGTACATTCTTATCAGGCGCAACGACCTCAATCTTGGTGGAGTCAAGCATAACCTGCGTAGTTGTCGTTACACGGCTGCATGATGTCAAAAAAGTCATGCATATGAATGTGAACAGCAGTATCGTCCATCTTTTCAAATAGGCTTCTCCTTTATTAATACAATTATTTAATCACGATTCAATGCGGAAAATGAAGCGTTTTCATCCATTGCTCGCAGTCATCGAGACTTTGAATCAGACGCCATCCGTCATATGCCTGCCCGTCAACCCCATAATCCACAGCGTTATGGAAGTCGAAGGCAAGCAAATATTCCTCTTCACCATCGCTACAGTGGACGTAATACCGGGTATAGACATCGTGAACGGAATCTGTCTGCATACTCAGCGAACCCTCCGTCATGAGCGTCTTTCGCCATATGCTCTTTACCGGCGTTTCTTTCCCAAAAAAGGTGTTAGGATCAAATTCCTCAACTTCGGAACAGATCTCGGAATCGTAGTGCTCAAGCATATCCGAGGCATATCCCACAAAGTCCATTCCCTCCGGCATACTGTCACCGAACACCTGGGTGACCTCCAGCAAGACCCAGTTTTCAGCTGGGTAATCCTTCCGTTCAGTGCGGAAGATATCTTTTACCATACCCTTTTTGTTTTGGGTCTTTTCTGCAGGATAGACGCCATTGCTGTTGAGCTTGGCAGCAATCCGGGATAGCTCGATCTCTGAGCGCATCTTTGTATAGGGTGCGGCGATGCGTTCTGCATTTTGCCATGCCTTCCAATCTTCTCTGATCTCATTTTCCCTGCCACGCAAATGATCAATGTATGCGGATTTATTGTAATCTTGAATCCCCTGTGCATTCATATACTCCACAAAGGCCGCAGCAAAATTGTTATATTCTTTCCAATCGGGAAAAGCAACGTACACGATCTGGTATTCTCCATTATTTTGCCGCTTCATTCCCATTTCAAGGAAAGTGCCGAATGAGGTTGTTTTGAAATAGCCTTGCAGATGATATTCTGCGTCACTCAGGCTGTCCAGGATCCCGAATGATCTAACTTCAAGGGAACTGAAGCGTCCCATCGAACTTTCTCTGTTATACCCATCATCTTTGTCGGCGAGATAACTTACAAAGTTGACCCACTGCTTCATGATGCATATGTCGTTATAATAATGCTCTGAATACGCGAGCAATCCATCATATTGTGAATAGTCAGAGTTGTTCCAGCCCCAGTCTGTATTGCCTGTACAAAGGTCATTGAAATATCTTTCAAGAAACTCCTCTGCGGCTTTTGAAGGATCAGTCCTGTCCTTGATAAATCTATCAGATTCTTCGATTGATGCTGCACTGTGCTCGGAAACAAAGTCTGTTACACCGCCGTCGCGAATATCAATGCGGGTGTCGATGTTGCCGGCAAGAGCGAGGTAGATATACATGGGTTCGCTGTCCGGGCTACCGCCGCCGATCCAAAGCTCAAACATCTCGTTTATCTCATAAACGCGGATATATAGGCCGGAGCCCGTCTCAATGTACTTGAACTGCTCAAAATCGCTCCAAGTCAGATCATAGCCTTGCTGCGAGAGCATGATAACATCATTCAGGGACAGAGTTTCTTTCTCTCGTACCACCCTGATGCTGTAGACTTCTGCTATCCGCGCAGGATATGTTTCCAAGATCTCTCCGCTGTACTCAATCTCAATCACATCTCCGATCAGCGGTTCGGGGGATGGGTACATATTCCGCAGAGGCACCTCAATCCTGTCCGCGCTGTTGATCGCCCAAGTCGGTTCCGGTTTTACAAGGTAATATCCGTCGTGTATCTCCAGAATCTCCGCTTCAAATGTGACCTTATCCAGTGAGCTCTCGTCCGAAATACGTACCTCAACATTCTCTACGTCTACAAAGACTTCGATCTCCTGATCTGTGGGATTTTGCATATTTACGCCGACTTTGAACCATTCGTCTTTTACTGCGTCAAATTCTACCGGCCTGCCCGGCGTCAGATACGTTGCGACATATCCGGTTTCCGACTTATCGTTTACGCTCTTTAGTATGACTTCGGTATCCGACAATCCTTCTCCCGACCATATAATGATTTTGTTTCCCGTCGCACAAATTTCCTCGTGCGAATAGACAAACTCCTCTTCGCTTCCAGGGGGAATCACGATTCTCAGGCTGAATCTATCTTGTTTCGGATTAGTCAGAAAACATACCGCAACCACTGCACAGGCTATGATCGCCGCAACAATTATCCAAAACGCAGGCTTTTTATAGTTCAGTACAGACTTAACCCTGTTTTTTACACCGACTTCGCCAAACGCCAGCGGGCAGGCAGCAATCGTGCGATGACTGATCGCGCTTGCAAGCAGTGCCTGAGAATAGTCCGCGCGCTCTTTTTTCTCCATACCCTTTATGACCTTCTCGTCGCAGGCCAGCTCAATATCCCGGCAAAGCAGGATATACCCAAGCCACATCAGAGGATTAAACCAGTGAATAGCCAGCAGTATATAGCCAATAGGTTTCCACCAATGGTCCTTTCGCAAAATATGAGCCTGCTCATGAGAGATCACATAAGGAATATCTCTCTCGTCCATATGAATGGGAAGGTATATTTTTGGTTTTATCAGACCAAGCACGAAAGGCGACGCTGTGAGTTCACTTTCATAGATGTTTTTCTTAAGGAGCACCGCCGTGCTCACTTTTCTTCTTAGCCGTATATAGCTGATCGCCGCATAAATGAGCATCGAGGCACACCCGACGATCCACACAACCGAAAGAATGGGTATTAATATCTGGAGTGGGTTCGCACTCGCACCCGGTTCGGGTGCAAAAGATTCGCTGATTATAGGGTTCACGGTGCTGTTAATGGCAGGAAAACCCGTATGTATTGTCGGAGTCGCATCCGTCATAATCTCCGGACTGATGGTCTCGGCGCTTGGGATCAGGCTAAACGCACTTTCGATGGAGATAGGACAGATAAGACGCACTGCCACGATCCCCCAAAGCAGAACAAAGATCCATCTGGGCGCTTTCTTGAACACAAGACGGAGCAATACCACAAGAAGAATGATAAAGCTGGCGGAAATACCCATGTTGACGATGGCGAGAAAGAATTCAGTCATGGCTGTTCTCCTCTCTGAAGCGGTCTATCATCCGCTGCACCTCGTCGATCTCCTTTTGCGAGATGTCTTTATGACGGGTGAACGCTGCGACAAAGGCGGGCAGTGAGCCTTCAAACGTCTTTTCCACAAATTCATCAAGCTCCGCAGCCTGCACATCATCTTTTGTGACCAACGCTGAAACGATGGTATTCTCATTCTTCAAAACACCGCGCCCGGACAGCCGCTTTATCACCGTATATGTCGTCGTCGGTTTCCATCCGAGCTGTCCTTCGCAAAGACGCACGAGTTCGCTGCTCTTTACCGGCTCATGCTCCCATAATATCAGGCAAAAACGGTATTCACTTTCAAACACCTTGGGAATATCCATAGCATATCCTCCTCTAATCCAGTAGAGTATATTATTACTCTATCAGATTAGAGTGCACTTGTCAATTATGCTTCTGCTTTTTTCTGACCTCCAAATAATAATGCGGCTCATTCACATCCAGCGATACTTCGTCTATTCCTGTTTCCAGGTCAAATCCAAAATTCTGACGAACAATCTCGATACTGTCGTATTCGGAAATCACTGCCGTCTGCTCAGAAAAACTCAAGCTGGAACCAAGTGTTGTCACCATATCGTATCCATCAATACCCGCATTTTCGCTGCCAGTACATTCGAAGTCAAAGCTTGCATTCTTGTACTGCTCAATCTTTATGGTTACACTGCTGCTCGCAGGGATTGTTACCTTAAACGTCAGATAGAGAATTCTCTCATGAATTGCGATTTCGTTTACCAACTCATCCAAAAGAGCCCATTCATAACGCTGCTTGGGGAACTTGCCTATCGGACCGTGTTCCGCAAAATGCTTCAAAACAGCCTGATAATACAGTTCAAAGCTGATCTTGTCGCTTAAATAGCGGTTATAATCCCCATCAAAATCCTTTCCGCTGATCGCACCATATCTGTTTTCGGCAATATCTCGCAGGATCCCGCTCATTGTCATTTCCTTCCTCGTGACGTCCGCACCCGCACCATCGATCTCCTCGCCGGGCGTGCAGCTTCCGTCGCGGTATCCCTGAAGTGTATAGCCTGTAATATCCTCACCCACAACGATGAGATACTTCGTCTCTTCATCCGGCGTGCGTCTACCTTCGCGGATGAAGAAATCACGATATGCTTCTCCTTTCTCCAGATCCTCCCAACCGCCGTTAAAACCGTATGACATGATCTTTGTCTGATCGGGATCGTAGGTGAACCGCATACACAACGCTGCAGCGTCCATATCCGAATTTCCGCCGTCCGTGATGTTCGTCAGCTCATATACCGTCACAGGCTGCGTCAGTTCCTCGGCAGTAAAAAAAGCATCCTCCAAATAGCTGCCATCCGCAAGAAGCTCCGCATAACCCTCCCAGGAATTGATGTTCCTCAGGTTAAAGCTTTCACCGACCGATTCCTCGCTCGCCGTACCCATGAACCCCCCGGAATAGTCTCCCGCAAAGAGCGTCCACTCCGTTTCCCTGCCATCCATGGTGATAATCGGCCACTGTCTGAGCTGAAGGTCGCCTGCGATGGGATAAACCGCCGTTATCGTTTTGTCGCTCTCTGTCGTGTTTTCTACCGTATAGGCATCTGTCACAATAATGCCTTTTCCGTTACCTCCCCATCTCTCTGCATCCTTTATGTTATCTCCATAGAGCGAGAAATCAAAGTCTATCCTTCTCTGTGCTGTCAACCCATCTGCTTCCTCTTTTACGGTTAAAGGGAATACTGGGCCTGCATAGGACATAAATACAGTTCCTTCATCATGTCCGGCATAGCCGTTCTGTGCTGCAGGAGACTGCGTATCGTTAAGAGATGGTCCCGGCTGAAATGCAAAAAATCCTGACGTTATCGCAATGCATACTGCCGCAGCCGCTGCCATCCACTTCGTCCATCGCGGAATCCTGTTCTTCTTTTGCTTTTTTGCGTCCTTAATATGCTCATCGGCAGCTTCACCGATAATATCAATCAAATCATTCGGTTTCATTAAATAGCCCTCCTTTTCAAGCATTGTCCGGAGTTTTATCCTTGTCCGATGCAACATGGATGTGACCTTACTCTCAGAAAATCCAAACTGCAGTGCAATGGTTCTGATTGAATCCATATACCAGTATCGACAGAGAAACACCCGACGCTCTGTGGCAGACAGCGTATTCAGAAATTCATTAAACAGGCCGATTAATTCCCGGCGCTCAATTTCATCTTCCACACTGCCGCTGCCGGATACGCATTCATTCAGTTCCTCCAACGCAAGCAAGATTTCACCGCCGCCACGTTTTTCTGCATTCCGTTTCCGGAAACGGTCAATCGAGATTCTTCTTGTGATCTTTCCGAGGAAGGTCGATAAGATGGACGGGCGATGCGGAGGCATAGCATGCCATGCGTCATGATAGGTATCGTTGACACATTCTTTTGCATCTTCACTGTCGCAAAGAATGTTATATGATATGGTGTTCAGATATCTGCCGTATTTAGTTTCGATTTCAGCGATTGCCTGATTGTCACGGCACCAGAACATCTCCTCAATCCTTAAATCATCCATTTCATCACCTCCTGCCCATATTTTGAAAGGCCCTTCAACAATCTACTCGTAAAAAGGAGAATTCCATTGCAAAAATCATATCATGAATCTGACGATTTTGATTTCTTTGTGTGCTTCGTCTTTTGATAACCAAAAGCCATGAGCTGCAGCATAATGGTGCAATAAGAGCGCCTGCTTTGTGCAAGCGCCCTTAAATCTTCTTATCCTCCGTTAATCCCTCGGACGTTTACCCGTTTCCGTTGAGCAAATTGCCGTCCTTATCATAGATGCGCTCGCTGCTGTCCACAGTAGCAGCTTCAGGAGCAACAGGAGTTCCGTCTTTCTCATACCAATGAAATGCAAGCGCCTTATGGATATACCCAAGGGAGTCCTCAGCTTCCAGATAGACCGCAACCACATCACCTTCTACCGCCTCATAGCTTGCTTTAAATTGTCCGTCATAGGAACTGTCACTGACCTTCTCCGTAATATCTTTACGGTCTATTTCCTTGCCATTCTTTTCGATCACAAATGTATAATTTACAAATTCTGCAGCAACATCGGGAGAACCGGGCTTCCCGTCAACGTAAAAATGCCCGTCTATCCCAAGAACGCCATCCTTCAGTGTTGTGCTATGTCCCATATTGACATAGATCACGGGCAGATAACGATAACACAGATACGTCACGTCCACATCCTCCAAAGATTCCGTACTGATCGTTCCGCCCGTCTCAATGCTTAACATGGGAAAACTTTCGTAATCCAAAAACAAATTAACCGGAAGTACCGCTGTAAACTCGCTGCCGCTCCGCGTAAACACAGCGTTTTCCTGCCCGCATTGCACAGAGAGCTTCATATCATCAGTCAGATTCTTCGGAACCACTCTTATTTCAACATCTACACAGTTTGTTGCAGTGTTCAGCTTTCCAAGGGTGTAGTCTACCTCAGATAAGATACTGGCCTGTTTTTTCATCTGTTCATCAACATTGGAATATATTTCGCTGACTTCATTGTGAATGGCATTCAAATCGCCCGTCATGTTAGAGATTCTGTTTTCAAGGTTGTTGATATCATCCTTTAGCGAGTGTATCTTAAAATAGCTCAGGATCATAAGCCCTGTCATAATAATGAGCAGAGCTGATTTCCAGTCAAGTTTCTTCTTTTGCTCCATATTATTTCCTCCTCATATATCCACTCTGTATTACATAAAAGATTCTGCGATATACAGCCTGTCCTGCACGTCATTCCAGAATATGATAATCTCGCTGTTGTCCTCCTGATTGGCGTACCAATATACGCACGCTTCATATTCCGGACGTTCATCCTGCGGCACCTCGATCTCGTCCAGCCACACTTCTGCCGCATTGCTGTAACCGCCGTGAAACAAGGTACCAGACTCAGTTTCAGACCACTCAAGCAGCGTTTCTATGTGTTCTTCGTTTTTATATGAAAATACATGATAGCGGATTCCGTCTCCATGGAAGCTCGGTCCTGCATCCTTCTCATAAACATTTTTGCATTTTGCTTCTGCAGGAAGAGAGAATCCCCAGTTTGCGTCCAACACAGAGGAATATCCTCCAGATATCCCACAGGAACACAGCAGAAATATCATAATAAAAATGCCACACAATAAAAGTATTCTTTTCTTCATTTTTCTGCCTTTCCAATCAACTCTACCGTCAGATCTTCCGTCAGCTTTTCTCTGAGTATGATCTCCCACAGAATATCTTCTCTGGGTTCAAAACGCAAAGACGAACAAGCTGCGTGCAGCTTCGGTGCAGAACCTGCTGAAACAAATACGGCTGTGGGGCCGTCCGCACCGCCTATGATGCCGATTACGCCTACCGAACAGGCAGAAACAGGCTCAAAGCTGCTGCCGGTCGTCCTTCGACGAGGCTTATCACCCTCGTCACCATCCCTAAGCATGAAGCTTTGGTTCGGAATGTCCGGCGTCAGCGTGTATGTCATAGCGGTATAGCGGCAGGGATATTCCATAGATTGGTCATGGAAATGCTTCGGATCCATCTCTTTCTGCTCATACTCCTGCACTGTCAGCGTATGCTCTGTGCCGGAGATAGGATGAGTGAAAGAAATGCTCTCTCCGGGCTTTGGGGTATGAAAGCGAATGCCGGGGATCTCTGCCGGTTCGCGTTCCAGCGTGAGCGTCAGGGACTTGAGATCGGGTTTTCGCGCTGTAGCCCATAGGAATGAACACCGGCGGAGCATCCAGCCCTTTGTCATATCCAGTCCATAATGCTCTAAAACTCGTTTAGCTTCCAACTCCGTCTGCATACCGTCTCTCAGACAGCTTGGTGGGATCCACACAGTTCCGTATCCATGGTCACCCTGCAGTTTTTTACCGTTCAGGAGAACATCTGCTCTGAAATCCACATTCAAGGGATGCTCCCGCTCCATCTGTCGCTGATCCTGCCTTGAATACAGATGCTCCTCTTCACGCAAGAGATCCCACTTATCGATGAAGGCTTGTATGCCTTCCGGTTCGGCTTCCATGCAAATATCTACGACCAGACCCTTGCTGTATGCGTAGACTGCTGGAACATACCACTTTTCTCCGTTCCACATGAAGATTTTACCGATAGGGATCTCTTTTCCACTGCGACCCTTGCTTGCCCAAAATCCGCCGTCATAAGTGACCTTCCAATCAATCGGCTGCGGCCCGGCATGCGGATTCATGTCCGGATCGTAGTAATCCTCTGTGTAGGGAATTCTGGTAAGATCGAATTCCGCCTGCAACTCTTTCACATAGGAAAAGGCATCCTCTATGGGCTTCAGGCCGAACTCATCCCGTATCGTATCCAATAGGGCCTGCTGCTTCTCTGTTGCAGGGCAGTCGATAATGAAAGCTTTGAACTGCTCTTCGTCCCAGGCGTAGCACTGCTCAAGAGCCGCCATATCTACGCAGGAGAGCAGCAGACGCAAAAGATCCTCGAAGCTGCGAGCGATAGGATGAACACAATCGCCAAAGTTCATGGGACTGACAGCAAAAATGAGTTCACCAAATCCTCTGATCGTGCAGTAATGGATACCGTCAACACCTGCAGAAGCGAGTATGTTCGCATTCTTTGGAGTGCAGTAATATGGAACAAAGTTTTCGTTCTGCTCAAAGCCAAGCGGTGCTAAGTCGATATTCGTTTTCTTAAATTTAGTATATGTAATCATTGGGTGTCCTCTCAGCAACAGTCAATTGGTTTTATTTTTCTTTCTTTTTGGGCACATCAATTATTACTTTTTGGCATTCATCACATAAATAGGCATCTACTGATGCATCAGCAAGACCATACCATTGTCCCAACAAAACGCTATTCGCACTTCTTGCCCAACGGGTAAAACCGCTTGCTGTTTCTCCATCCGGAGTCCATGCAAGAACATTACTTGCTGATATATGACCGAAACGCATTTCTTTATCACAATATGGACATTTCATTCTGCGTCCTCCTCAAAAATTATAGTATGGGAAACCCTTGAATTCTTCTGGTACTTCTTCGTCATCAGCGACACGGATGGTCTTAATCTTTTTCGAGGGCTTGTCGGGGTACAAAACCGTATTAAGATATTCGATGAAATCCTCTTCATCAAATACCGCTCCGTACTGTTCTCCGCAGAGTTTTAAGAATTTACCGCTCTTTTCGCCATGCCACACGTAGTTGAACGCAAACTCGTTTGCAACCGCGGCAAGGTTGTCAGCAACATCGGCAGGAACGAGGTAGAGTGACAGGTCTCCATCAGCACTCAATATGACCTCTTTCATTTCACGGGTGTCATCGGTCTGTTCGCAGAACAGGATGTTGTTGTGATATATCTCAATGGTGCATTCCCCCATAGTGCCGCCCTTGTGGAAATATCCCCTATAGAGCGCACGATTCATGCCGTAGTATTCGTCCATAATGGAGAAGCCTGCGTTCTGGAACTCGTTTATAAAGTCTTTGAGATATATTTTCTTGAAGGTCTTGCTCTCGTAAGTGCCGAAATTCCCATAATATCCTTCGCATACGGTTGCATAGCAATATTCCCAATTCACATCGAGAAACTCGAGGTACCCATCCACTTGATCCCAATTCGGCGCAGTTCGCACCATACCCGATTGTGTGCGCATAATAAGATTGTCGCCGTTGATCTCAAATTCGATCACGTTCATATCGTGCAGGCTGTAAGGGATTTCTGGATTATAAAATTTTGTTATCTTCATGGAATCACACCGCTCTTTTTGGAATTAGAAAATGCCTTTGTTGTATTTAATCATCGCATAGAAACTGAGTCCGAGGCCTGCGACGATTCCTGCAGCGAGAATGACCGTTCCAATAATCACCCATATTTCCATTGTCGTTGCTTCATAAATCCAAAAAAGGATACCAAACAGAATCATGGTAGCGCCGATCATCAGCGTTCCAAGTCCAACCAACTTTCCGAAGGGCTTTCTGTCCTCCTCGGTAACACGCTGTCTATGATACCAATGAATTGAGGAAATATTGCCTTTCATGTTCACGCTGCCAAGTGCGCACAGGAAAATGCCCAATAAAGTTGTTGTGATAAAAGCCCCCATGTCAATGCCCTTCCGTTAAGTATCAATCTAAAACAACAGACTTTTTCTTACCCTTCTTGTTTTTGGGATATTCTCTGATGCGGATGACAAAGTCAAGGTTAATTGCTTCGGTTTTTCCGCTTTTCTCTATGAGGATCGCACTGTCGCTTACTTCCTTAATAACGCCATCAAACTGGTGATTGCTGTCAAAAGCTGAAATTATGCACTCTTTATCCATAAATCTTTTTGCAAGCTCTCTCATTTCTGTGTTGTCCTCCGTTTTTCTTTTCTTTATCATTTGTCTTGCTGCAACTGCCCGCCGATTGCGAAGCAGCACATAAAATATGACGATCCACAAAATAATGATCGGTATGTATATTGATGGGTTCAATTTATCACCTCCGCAATGAATAATGCAGAGTAATTATTTCAGTTCTACGTTTTCAACACTTACTCTAAGCAGAATATAGTGTTCATAACCGACCGCACCAAATCTCTGTTTCAAGATGGGACATTCTTCAAGCATCTTATCTTTTAATGCTTTTTCATCACACTCGGTAGCAACGCCTGTAATTCTGATCCACTCACGACTGTCCGGCTTCTTTGCAACAGTTTGAATCTTTCCGTTCATTCTTATTTGCTTGTGTGCCTCATTTAGATCATTTGTTGAAAGGTAAAGGTACTCTCCATCTTCCATCACTGCGCCGAAGGGACGACCTGCAGGGCAGTCACCGTTTATTGTTAAAACAAAGAATGCACCGCACTCTTTCAAAAAATCATAGGCTTTACTCATTTTCATTTTCTCCACAAATTCAGTATAGTCATCTTAATTTTCCCTTATCGGATGCCGTACCACAGTTTTGAGTTTCGCCGGATCGCACTTGCGCGGGTCTGACAGATAAATCTCGTGATGATAGCGGGTATCGGTGATATCCAGTTCATAACCGTTCTGCTCGGCATACTCGTGCATCACCGCTATTGTTGCCGGCTCGTCATCATAAGAGCCGATATGCATGCACTGAACACACAAGCCTTCCTTATACGGTAGAAACTCCACCTTGGAGAAATCCGTCTTTTTCTTCTTCGTTGCTTCGGCAATCGCCCAATCGAAATCCTCCTTTGAAACAAAGTCAGGCAGGCGAATCAGGGAAATGAAGTTGAAATTTTCCTTATGGGCATAGTCAATGCCTTCCACACTGTCCTGCCACCAAAAGCCCTCCAGGGGCGGCACGACATACTCAAAATAACCGTCAATCTTATGGTCGCCTTTGTCGCTCATTTTGATCGTAAACGCAATTCCGTAGAGCAGACCGATGGATGCTTTGTACTCGCCGTTTTCATCGTTGGGATCGCCCTTACCGCGAACGGCGATGTAGTTCATTGCCGGGACCTCTACGATGCCCGGCTTTTTGGGCGGCATATAAAATTCCTTGTATTCTTTCTTATAATCAAACGGCATTTTTATTCTCCTAAATCAGCGTAAACAAGTATCCAACCACCGGGCCTGCGAATATTGCAAGATATATGAGTGTGATCCACGGTTGATAGTCTACATAAAACTCTTTAAAGGACAGGCTCCACGGATGCTTAATAATCACCCAGCCGAAGATGTCGAAAACAATGCAGATTCCCGCCCATATTGTTCCCGTAATCAGTGCTTCGGCTATTGTCGGTTCCGCAAGTCCGTTCATATAAATCCAACCGAACAGAGAGAAAAGAATAATATTATACAGCGGATGCCAGGGCTTTGTTTTCTCGTAGCCTTCGCCCATTCCGTTCTCATCCATCGGCTTCATTTTCAAAACATAAATATTAAAGATGGTGTGAAGGATGCCTACCATCGTGACAATGATATAGCACACCCAAAACCACAGCATTGATCTGCCAAATTCAGCCACCTTATGTTACTCCTTTTTTCTCAAATCAGCTCTCTCAGCTTCTCAAGGAAGTTCTCTTCGCCCCACGTATTGATTTTGAAAAACAGCGCCTGACTGCCACCTGCTGTTATTGCGGAAAGATGGATCGGTCCATCTCCGTTCTGAAATAATGTGACACTTAGGCTCACGCGGTTTCCACCGGCATAGCTATATCGCTCGAATACGCGGACGCTGCACTGGGCTTCGCCTGACCTAAAATCGCTTGCATCCTCCAGCGAGGCGGATACGCTGCCGTGCAAGATACCGTCCTCGATACGGTTTAAGATGTCGTTAAAATCACCATTTAAGGTTCGCTCAAGCTTAGCCATATTTATCTCCCTTTTATCGTACAGTTTTTGAGCATCACTACAAAGAGCGGTGCGCTCCGAATGATTCAGCTCATTGCATTTGCATAAGTTCCTCTTTGTAGCTTTATTTTTATTATATCAAATCACAAATCTATAGTAAAAACTCAATTTTCCATCGCTTTATCGAATATGCCAGCCATCCAAAGATGACTGGCACTCTGTAGGCACTTATCGCGTGTCTCAATCAAGGTCTAATCTGCTTGCCTTTGCGCAATTTTGCTTGGGTATAAAAATCCAAACGCATGCATATCTTATATCCGTTTACGTCAGATATAATATCCATGTCATCTGAGAACAGAATCAATCCTTTTAGAAAACGTCCAAAAGGGCAAAAATCAAAATAAAACTCTACGGAATAATGGTCTATAAATTCATGTATGACCGTTTCAATTTCGTACTGTTCAGATATTTCAATAGCCTTGTTAACAAATTGTTTAGCAACTTTTGCTCTTTGGGGAAGAGGTTTAAAGGTTAAATCTTTAACAGCCCATTCTTCCATTTCTTCTGGTGTGTCAAAAGGTCTTTTATAATCTGGTGGAAGCTCAATAGTCTCAGCTTCTTCTTTAGCTTTCTCATAATCAAAAGGAGGAACCTTGTTCTCATATATTACTTTTGATTCAAACACTTTCTTGCTCATCATTCGCCTCCATGATTAAACTTATAATCGCTTAATACCAACACTTCTTACAAGGTTCTAACCCTTGTCTTTCAGCTTGTTCTACGGTAATTCGTTTAGCTTTATCGGGATTCATTCTTCCGCAATCATTAATTGAATGATATTTTGAGCCCGTTGCCGATTTCCAACAATACTCTTCAAAAGATTCTGTCGGTTCAGGTTCCGGCGTGGGCTCGGGTGTCGGTTCAGGTGTAAGTTCGGGTTCAGCATATCCATCACCCGGAATCATAATTGCACTACTATCAACGGAATAATCTGTCGAAAAAGATACCGTTTTACCGTCAGAAGTTATAACAATATCACCGTGAAGATCGGTTCTGAAGACCTCAACATCTGCATCTCGTAGTCTGCTAAGCGTATCATCAGTGGGATGCCCATAATTATTTCCCTCGCCTACGGATATAATCGCATAGGAAGGCATGATTTCTCTAAGGAATGGATATGTGGTGCTTGTATCGCTACCGTGATGTCCGATTTTCAATACCGTTGCGGACAGGTCTGCACCTGAGTTAAGGATGGCTTGTTCTGCTTCGCGTTCAGCATCACCTGTGAACAAATACGAGGTTTCGCCGTAGTTTATTTTCAAAACGATGGAAGTGTCATTTGCATCAGATCCGCCATTTACACCTAAAATATTTATGGTGGCGCTGCCTAACGTATATTTGTCGCCTACCTTCGGGATTGCGATCCCGCCACCATTCTTATTGGCATATTTTGCAAAATCATCAAAAGCATCGCTGTCGTAGTTAGTGACGGGACATAATGTCAAATCGGCAGAAGCATAGTTAAATGCACCGGGGATTCCACCTATATGATCTTCATGTGCATGAGTACCAACAACAATATCAAGATGAGTTACATTTGCCTTTTTTAGTACCGTGTAAATAATATCGGAATCAGCTTTGTTGCCGCCGTCTATTAACATATAATGACCGTCGCACTCAACAAGAGCTGCATCTGCTTGACCTACGTCGATAAAGTGTATGGAAAAGGAAGAATCTGCGGGCAATTCATCCGGAGTGATGGTTTCCGTTGGGGAGGTATGTTCGGTTGTTGGTATTGATGTCGGAGTTGGATCCTGCGTACTTTTAGGAGATGTTTCTGACCATTCTTGCGGATCCATCTCCGGAATAAGACCGTCCATTTCTTCAAGCGCTTCTGCATACTCTGCATACGCTTCTTCCATCTGATCCAGACTGTCTTGATAGATTTCGTTATACATGTTACCGAATTCAGAGAAACCTGCACTCGAGCAAGCAGTAAACGAAAGGGCAAGCACCATTATAAGAATAACGCTGATACAAAATTTAAATGATCTTCTCATAATTATCTCCACCTGTATAAACCATAATTATTGTAGCCGGTTAGCAAGGTCTCACAGCTAACCCGACATTACCCAGAGGAACTATTTCCGGAGTACGACCGAAAATACACTTGTGAGTAGAACCGTTGGATGTTAGGCAGATATAGTTCTTAGCAATGTTCAATCTCACATTTAATATTTAATTAGCAATATAATTGCCAATCATTTTCTTATTTTAATAATTATATCACCAATTAACTGGAGTATAAAGATATTTTTAATAATGCGAATACCAATGTTAGGAGAGATGAAATACTAAAATAATGAATAAGGAGGATGCGATATGACCGATATTTCGATTTATATAGATTTTATTCGTTCCCGCATTACGGAACTGCGATTGAAGAAGGATGTTTCTGAACACAAAATGAGTCTTGATTTAGGAAAAAGCGGTTCATATATTCGTGGGATCACAAGTAATGGCGCTATGCCGTCTGTCAAAGAATTATTTAATATCATAGACTATTTTGGTATGAATCCGGTAGAGTTCTTTGCGCCGTTAGCAAACGACCAATCGCAGTTAGCCAAGTTATATGACAAACTTCGTGATTTGGACGAAACCGAGCTTCAAAAGGTGGACACCTTTGTTTCGTGGATTGCAAACGGAAATGAAGAATAATATAGTGGTTATTGTTGGGGCGGTTGTTTCCGCCCCATACTTTTAGTTACCAACACCTAATACCACACATTTTCCGGGTGCACTACCCGAATACCTGAACGGATAGCAGGTCACAAGGCAAATGGTTTTTCCCTCAGTAAGCGGCAGACGCAGATCTGCCGTATTTTCATATATCTGAATATCGGAAACAGTATAGGTGTATACCGTCCCATCCGGCATAGTAGCTGTGATAGCGTCCCCGCACTCCACCTTTTCAAGCACTCTCAGGTGTGTCCTGTTCCTATGACCATAGACCACGCACATACCGTCCTCTCCGGGGCTTGCCGATGTAGTCAGCCAGCCGGGGGTCTTGTCGAGCGTCACTTCGTCCACGCCATGCGCCACCGAGATCGTCCTGTCCTTTATTTTTAAGGTGAACGCTGCGCTGCTCTTTGATTGTGAAAGAGCAGAAGGCTTTTTAGCAGGCTCATACGTCTCTTCCGCTTCTTCCGAAGGCGTTAGCGTAGGAGTGGGTATCGGCGTCGGGGATACCGTTGGTTCCGCCGTTTGCTGCGCCACCACTTCGGGCGTTGCCGCGGGCTGCGGTTCTATGATGATCTCATCGCCCTTGTCGGGTGGTGAAAATGCCGCTATCCCAAGGATAACGGCAATAAGAACAAGGGCGGCTAAAACCGCCGCCCACAAGACAATATGCTTTTTCATAGTGCATTCCTTTCTTAATAATTGTAAGGTCTGGCGTAAGCGTAAACTCTGTAGCTACTGCCATTGAATACTTTTCGGATAATGACTCGACCGTTTGAACTCGAAGCGTCAAGAATCATGCCATCACCAAGATAGAATCCGACATGGTGGATCTCGTTGTATTTAGCTCCGCAGGAACAGTTTGGCTTTTGCCAGAATATAAGGTCACCGGCACGGGCTTCGCTTTCACCAACAAGGTATCCGTTGTCTTTGCAGTATTTGTACTGATACCCTGCACTCGTATATAGGCTCCGTCCGAGGACAGGATCTATTTGATTTATAGACCAATACACCAAGCCCGAGCAGTCAAAGCGGTTGGGGCCTTTTGCGCCGAGGACATACGGTGCGCCCACTTTCGTAAATGCCACATTAAGCACATCACTGCCCATTGTTCCCACCGGCAAGCCGGATATGATCTGCGTGAGATCTGCACCGCCGTAAACATCTACACCGACGAGCTCTGCATAAAGGGGAAGCATCTGAGGCTCCATCATGGCATCGAGTGCTTCCATCTGATCCTCTGTAAAGGCGTACATCTCTGCTGCGGTATATGCGTCCATGCTCTTTACATCTACGGAAATAATGAGCTTTCTGTGCATAATCGTTTCTTCCTCGCCGTCCTCAGTTATAACAGTGCTTTCGGTCTCAATGACTTCCGTCGAATAACTAACTGTATTCATTTCGTAAAAAATCCTGCGCAGGATCTCCACTTTTTCGGGCGTGACCTGCACGACATCAGTCGGCGCTTCAGGATCCATCGTGACAGAAACGGCATATATGGCAATGGCGTCATTCCAGTTGACTGCGAAATCGCTGTCGCCGTCCATATCTCCGATATACTTTACCTCCACCGAATCATAATCACCTGCCGACAGATCGGCTATTTTTGTATCTATCGCAGATCGGAATTCCCCGTCTATGGTTTGAATCGCTTCGGTCATTGGCCGTGATCCATCTTCTGTTTCATTGGATGCAAACACACCGCAGCAGGCACATACGATAAGGGCGATTACACAGATAGCCACAATGATAACCACTGCGATCCACCCGCCTGCGGCGATGGCAGCGATGATACCTTTTACAGCTGCGACAATAGCCTTGACTGCAGCCGCAATCGCTTTCGCGGCGAGCTTAGCTGCTGTAGCAGCGGCTTTAGCGGCAGCTTGGGCTGCCTTTACCGCAGCTTGCGCTGCCTTCTGTGCGACCTGAGCTGCTTTTTGAGCTGTTTTCGCTGTGGTTTTGACTGTCTGTTGAGCGGTTTTCACACCAGCCTTCGCGGTCTTAACGCTTGCTTGTGCCGTTTTTACCGTACCTTTACCCGCAGTCTTAATTGTTCCTTTTCCGGCATTACCTGCGGTTTTGGCGGCCGAGGTTGTATGCCGGGGTGTTGAACGGACGGTCTTTATTCCTTGCTTGTGAGCTGAGGGTGTCTGACTTTTGCCTATATTCTGCTTGGGCTTCTGTGCGCTCTCAGTTCTGGCTTTGGGCAACTCCTTTTTCTGCTCTGCAATTTGAGGCTCATTGTGAGCACGGATATAATTATCCTTTGTTTTGACCGATTCCTTATTATACTCCGGTCGTTCCTTGATACGATGATCTCGTGACTCAGCATTCCGGTCAATCCTCTCGTTTACACGGGATCTATTGTTTTGCTGAGTTGGTTCATTGGATGAGTGGTCTTGCCGGGATTCAGCTGGTTCAGGTTCAGACTTTTCTTTTGGTCTGTCCTCCCGGAGGCGGTCTCGTATCTTTTCGCTGACTTTATCCTTGATCTTATGACCGGCATCCTTTGCCGCTTCTTTTGCCTTATACCCAATATACTCAGCACCATCGTTCAGCTTGTCGCCACCGTATTCTTCAGGCGAAGCGCCATATCCATTCGAGGGAGTATCCCTCATGTTTTGACGAAAGCGCTCCATACCGGAGTCAACACCTTTGTGGAGCATTTCTTTTGTCTTGGGCTTGCTCAATAATCATCACCTCCAAGAGAAAAATTGCCGCCGCACAGAAACCCTGCACGGCGGCATATTGTCAGCTTAAGCCCAGACTTCGACTTCGGACGGCTTGGTGGTCATAAGACGATAGAGTTTGGAGTCTTTCGGATAATTATCGAAGAAAGGAACAATAACACTGCCACATTTCAACAGCCCTCGACCGGCTTCCACATTGGTGACATATGACAGTTGATTGTCCGAAATATTCAGCAATTTTGCAAGTTCCAGCCTGTCTGTTCCCGCCTGATTGAGCATAATGAGAAACTCGCTGTTCGCCAGCATCGTTCTTGCGGTATGGCTCTGGAGCAGGTCCGTGACATTCTGCGTGATGCCGAGGCAGCTGGCTCTGTGTTTCCTCACCCTTTTCCATAGGGTGAACAAAAAATTGGCGCTGTACTCGTGCTGGAACAGCAGATATATCTCGTCAATGTAGATCCAGGTATTTCTGCCCTGTTCACGGTTTTTAATAACTCTATTGAAGATAGAGTCAAGAACAACAAGCATACCTACGGGAAGAAGCTGCTTACCGAGGTCACGGATATCGTAACAGACGATGCGGCTGCCGGTGTCTACATTGGTAGGCTTTGCAAAGGTATTCAGACTACCTTCCGTAAACAACTCAATAGCCAGCGCCACATCTTTTGCTTCCGGTTCAGGCTGTTTTAACAGTTCCGCATGGAAGTCTCTCAGCGTCGGCACAGCGCCTTTGAATCCAGCCTTCATATAATCCCGATAAACACTTGCAGTACAACGGTCGATAAGGCTCTTTTCTTTAGCCGAGAGTTTTCCGGCGCCTATGAGCTGCTCACACAAAGACAGCAGGAACTCTGATTTTAGAACAACAGGGTTTTCTCCGTCACCATATCCGGCTTCCATATCCATGGCATTGATGTGATTGGGGCTTGTGGCGGATATGTGGATGACTTCGCAGTCGGCGCCGCATTCTTTCAGACCGTTTATGAGCGAGTGGTATTCACGCTCCGGATCTATAATGATGATATCGTCATTATGCCTTCCGTCAGAGCTCGAACCCATGCAAGAGGACAATGCAATGCTTGCAATCTCCCTTTTCGCGCTGAAGCTTTTCCCACAACCCGATATCCCGATTATAAAGCCATTGGCATTCAAAAGTTCTTTACGGTTGGCTACGATGAGATTCTTTGAGATAACATTTTGACCGTAATAGATGCCGCCCGGCTCCATGATCTCCTGCGCCTTAAAGGGCATGAGAACAGCAAGCGCTTCCGTCGTAAGGGTACGGAGTGCATCGATCTTTCTGAGACCAAAGGGCAATGCCGTATTGAGACCTTCCGCCTGCTGCCAGTTAAGGGTAGTGAGCTGGCACAGGTGCTTTCTGGCGATAGACTGCAGCGTCTCGGTGTCGCTGTCCAGTTCTTCTTTACTGTCAGCAAGGTGTACGAGCGTGACGACCGCGAACATAAGACGCTGGTCCCTTGTAGTGAGATCGTCCAGCATCTCGCGGGTTTCCTTTCGCTGCTGCTCCATGTCGTAAGGAACGACCGCATTGTAGTTTTGGTTTTGGTTCTGCTTGCGAGTAAAATTGGTGATGTTTGTTTCCACCCCAAGGAGCTTGTTCTGCATCTCGCGGACAGCTTCATCCGTAGGTACGGGGATCACATCAATGGAGAGCATCAGGTTCACTCCAAACTCCGTGAGTTCCGCAATCATCGAATCTTTGATATAGCTGGCATACTCTTTCAGGAACAGTACCCGACCATATTTGCCGCCCATAACGAAATGGTCTTTTTTGAACTCGAAGCTGTCAGGACAAATATAATCCTTGAAGGAATGGCCTTTTTTCGATGTTTCCTTGAGATCGAATCTGAAATTGGTTTCCTCACCGACGCGGTAAAAATCATGGAAAATGCGCAGACGTTCTACCGCAGACAGTTCTTCGGTGTACGAGTCAAGATGATTGAGATGGGTGGTTATGTCGTTGGTAATACGGGCGAAGAAGGTGCGAGCCTCGTCGATGTTCTTCTTGTGAACGCTCACCGTAATATACCGTTCCTGAATTACACTGTTAGTGGAGCCTGTAACTTTAGACAGCAGCATTTCATTGTAATCCCGGCGATATTCGTCGAGACCATCGCCCTGCTCGGGGATGAGGATGGATCGCTCAAACTCCTTTTTGTTTATGCGCTTGTTGTTGATGGTGATCTTTGTAGTTGCACCGGTATCAAGAGCATTTAAGAGTTCGCTGTAATCAAGGAACATCTCGGTCTTATCGGCTTTGCTGGCAATAGCATAGTTGATATCCGAGAAGCGAATACTTTTGGAAAACTTGTTGCCTACCTGAAAGATCCCGTCCGGCCAGATACGACGAATGGGGATCATATCCTGTACGGACTTCGGCACTTCATATTTCTCTTTATCGAGCTTCAGCATCGTGTTTAAGGATTTAATCATGGATGAGCACCTCCTTTACGGAAGAGTCTTTCATGACCATTGCATACAGGTTATCTGCCTTAAACACGAGCTTTTTGGGAGTAATATATTCTGAGCGCAGAAAAGCGGAGATAAACTTCTCCGCAGGCATACCGTTGTATTTGAAAAAGCCGCCCATTGCAAAAGGCAGTGCTGCGAGGATGCACATCCAGCCGACTTCGCTCGTGCCGACGACATCCTTTAAGAGAAAATATACCGCCACAGCCACGCCGACGGCCAACAGAGAAAAAATGAACTGCCTTAACGACAGTCCAAAAAAGATGGATTCTTGATAGTCTTTAACTTCTTTATTGATGCGAACTTCCAAGATATAATTCTCCTTTCTTGGTTAAAAATCGACAGACAGATGTTGCAATCTGCCTGCGGTCAAGCTAATATGACACAAACCATGAAGAGGGGTTTTAAACCATTAAAGGAGATAAGCTATGATATATCTGATTGTATTTGGAATTGTTGTTATTGTTTCTGTTGTTCTTAGGATCTCATCTGCACTTGGACTGTCCGTTCCGCTTGCATACGGCATCATAGCACCGACGTTGTTCTATGACTGGTTTCATACCAATCAGCAGCTTGCCGAAGGAATCGGCTGGGGCCTTATTGCACTTGTCGCTGTATGCTGGCTTGTTTCTCTTATCCGCAAGATTGCAGGTCTTGTAGAAAGAAGGCGCAATACAGAGATCGATGATATGATCCTACTTCATCGAATTAAGAACGGACTGCCCATTGACGGTTAATTAAGACCCATAAGGTCCTTGATAAGCCGGTCTGAGGTCTTTATTGCCCCCACGAGCACAAGCATATTAAACAGGAGCTCACCGACATACTGCCAAACCACATTGACTGCAGATAGTCCCTCTATGTCACCGAGTGCAGGCGGCTCTGACATAAACGCCGAGAATATAATACACGCCAATACGATCACGCAGCCTTGCAAGCACAGGGCTGCGTATTGTCTTACAAAGCTCTTGCCGATATTGGAACTCGGTTCTCCTGCAAAGGATGCCAGCGGTATCGGCGCAATCGCTGTCGCCATATATACTTTGAAAAATCTGCCGTATACCGTAAGGATCATAATAAGCGACAATACCCATATGAGCAGGCTGCCGATGAGCGTTACGATCCACAGCGGAATGCTGTCCCAGAATCCGACATTGTTGATCGCCGTTATGACTTCCTGCGGCAATGCCGTTGCTCCTGCTGCAAGCTGAAGTCCGGATGATGTCATGATGGTGGAGATTGCACCTTGCGCGATGCTGATCATCGCCAGCATAAGATCCATACCGTATGACACCGCCGCCTTTGCCAGCACGAACCGTATAAATAATTTGAAAGCATGCTCGGGTCTTTTGATCTCTGTAAAACTGCCTGCCGTCTTTACTACACCCATAACAAAGAACAGCACCAATAATCCGTAAGCAATGGCTTTTAAGGCTCCGTTTATATTTACGATGACATCCCAAACCGCACCGCCTTTGAACGCTTCGGGGCTCTGTGTAAGGAGCATCCATATTTCAGCCAGTTTTGCATTCCACATCTCGAGGGCTGAGTTCAAGTTGTCGACGATCCAGTTCCCACTTCCCATTGCGGTTCACCTCCTTGTTGGGAATATGACGAGGGAGAGATTCTTTCTCTCCCTCACGGTCAGAAGCAGGTTAACCGGTGATAAGAGTGAGGATCTCTTTGCTGAAAGTAATGACAATGCCACCGGCCACGGTTAACATTCCGTTTGCTCTCTGGGAGGGGTCATGGCTCTTAAGAGATAAGCCGATCTGCAGGATGCCGAAACCGAGGAGGATGATGCCTACGGCACGAATGAGTGAGAAAATAAAGTCGGAAAGATTGTTGACCACAGTCAGGGGATCGTCCGCCGCAAATGCTGTGACGGAAAAACTGAAGACCAATACGATGGCCGCAAAAATAGAAAACAGGCGATATGCCCGTTTGGTCGTTTTGTTATTGAACTTATTCAAGCTGTTTTACACTCCTTCTTCATTATTTGGTTCCACTGAGATAAACAGTGGCTTACCGGTGTAAATGGGTTGATGATGAACATACGGTTTTCCACCGCCGTCCGAAGAATAGTGAATGTTCCTATGCTTGGTAAGGTCTGTTTTTAAGTCCATTACGGGTAAAGCGCCTCGTATGAAAAGAAGGGCGTAGCGGTTGTCCATCCTGCGCACCTCATCAGGTGTTAAAAGCTCTCTGCCTGACACCTGTGTGTTTGTGGAATAGTTGCCGCTGCGCCCATGAGATTCGCCATGAGATTTTGTAAAAATACTTGATTTGCCTAAAAATTCAGATATGAGTTTATGGGTGGAGGATTCATTTCCTCCGAGGTATAACAGAGTGTCGGAGTTGCCGAGGATGGTTTCCCAGCTGTCCTTGTAAAGTTCCTTGATCTGCGCAATGTTTTGGATAATGGTGCTTGCGCTTATATTTCTGGAACGCATGGTTGCGAGTTCGCGGGTAAAGCCCGGAAGGGGCATTGCCGCAAATTCATCGAGTACAAAATGCACATGATACGGCAAAGCACCATGATGGATCTGATCCGCTGAATAGTACAGAACCTGAAAGGCTTGAGAATATAGAAGGGATACTAAAAAATTAAAGGTTGTGTCGTTGTCCGGTATGACCGCATATAATGCACATTTCTTTTCCCCAAGGGTATACAGGTCCATATCGTCGTGGTCGGTAATTGCCTTTATCTGCGGCAAATTAAATGCTGCAAGGCGTACTGCCACGGACACGATGATGGATTTCGCGGTTTTGCCGGCCGCCTGCTTGAATACCCGGTACTGACGAACAGCTATGTGTTCTGGCTGCTCACGGGCAAGGGACTCAAAGAGCATATCCAAGGGAGATATATAGTTCTCGTCATCTTCTTTGACTTCCGCATATTCCAGGATACGCATGACCATAGAGAAGTTCTGTTCATATTCGGGAGCCTCGTGAAACAGCATGAGGATGATCGCCTGCAGCAAAGCCGTTTCGGATTTCGTCCAGAACGGATCTGACTCATGGCTGCCCTTGGGTGTGGTAGACAGAATCAAGTTATTCACCAGACGCAGTACATCCTTATCATCCCGAATGTAGTGAAACGGATTATATCCGTCACTCTGTTCAAAATTTACGAGATTCAAGACACGGATATCATATCCCTGACTTTTTAGGAAGCCGCCCGTCGCAGTCAAGACCTCCATTTTCGGATCTGTGCAGATGTAATTGGTGTTACCTTCCAAAATCACAGGCTTCACATAGCCTCTGGTTTTGGAGGCTCCTGAGCCCCCGATGACCAACACATTCAAGTTTCTTTGATGTCTTTTTGAGTCGAGGCCAAGCTTTACATGCCGAGTGAGAGGCTTGTTTTCCTTTTGAGCAAACATGGCATTGACCTGTCGGGGCGATCCCCATACAGCACTGCCGTGTTCTTCTCCGTCTCTGCGTTTTCCTTTGTCCGTGTAATAAATCCCTAAACAGATTAGATAGATAGCGGTGCAGACGAACAGAACTGTCGGACTCTTATCAGTCCAATGCAGCGTAAATGGGTTGTTAAGAGATGCGGTAAGATTCTCTATGATATTGGGTAAGCCACCTTCACCGATGCTTTGGGCGAGGATAAGGGCGAACCATGCTACGGGGATATATAAAAATACGCACAGCAGGATATCCGCTGTGCGTGATCTCTTATTTGGTATATACATCACCTCACTTTTAACAATAGGGAGGAAAAACCTCCCCGTGTTATCAATCTTCTTCCGGTTCTTTACCGAGAGATTCGATGCAATAGATCATATTTTCACCTCGCTTCACGTTTAACCCGCTGCAAAGGGCGTTGTTTTGAAATCTTATCCAGCAACTCGGAAACATCCCTGTAATCCGAACGTTCTGTGATAAGATCCATCTTGAGATTTAAAAGTGCGCCTGTCAGAAGATTCCTTTCATCCGACGACAGATGCAGTGCATACTCGTTCATCATTTAGATTTTCCTTTCGATCTTTTCTTTGTTCGCTGTCTTTGTTTGGTCGGAGCCTGACGGCGCTGATTCTCAATCACAGCCTTATTCTCCTTGAGCTTCTGCTCTACGGAAGGACGTTCATTCGTCATCCTCTCTCTGCCTGTGCGTGTAGAGGAGTTGTCCTTTGTATCTTTGGAGTCGGGTTCCGACCGAGATGCGTTTTTTTCTTCACGCTGCGGTTCATTATGAGCAGGATCTTCAGTCTGTTTTTCCGTTTCCGGAACAAATCTGATCTGCTCAAACACAACATTTGCTCTTTCAAGTTCAGTAGTGGGAAGGATGATATCTACAGGAGCGTTCTTGTTGTGCTTATCCTGTACTGCGGAGTAAAGGATCTTCATCCGCTTTGCCCGTTTCTTGTACTGCCTGAACTGTTCCGGCGTCAGCGTGAAGGTGCGGATATCCCTTGTCATTCCAAGCATTTTGGATAAGTTGATCTTGCCGAATACCTTTTTATGGTTCTTTGCCAGCGCCAACAGAAGCGCAGCACCGTTTTTCAGTGCGGAGCCGCCGAGTCTGACAGCCACTTCACTGCCCGACAGCATCATTCTTACGACCTGTTCAGCCGCATCACTTGCTTCGCTCATCTTGCTTTTTCACCTCTCTTTCTCTTATGGGATCAACGATCTTGATGTCTTTTTCCATTTGCGGGGTATTGTACCTGATATCCCTACATAGCGATATATTTGTTCTTAACTCTCGAATCTCGCGGTTTATATCCGCAAGTGCCTGATAGGTTTCTGCTTTTTCTCTTGTGAGTTCATCCCTTGGAATGCCGGATTTATCAAGGATGGCTTCCGCGTCCATATACCTTGCGAATTCTTCTTCTATGCCGGTCATGCCTTCGGCATACAGCTTTACAGCAGGTTTAAGCGCTTCGGCATCCGCAAGGGCATCGTAGAGTGTTTTTCGTTTTTTCTTCCTGACATTGAGAATGGTTCGGCTCTTGATATGTGCAGCTATTCTTTCCTCACAGGTTTTGACATACCTATCCATTTCTTCAGGTGTCTGTATATTATGCTCTCTCAGCAGCTTAAACTGTGCCTTGTATTTATCGAACTTCATCACCTCTGCTTTCAGGTGCGGTGTTATCCTCGGAGGATACTCCCGCTTTTCGATCTTGCCGAGCAGGTATAAGTAATGGGCATAAAGGGCCATAAAACCCTTCAGTTTTGGTCGTTTGACATACGAGGTAAATACCTGTCTCTGTGCGAATGCCGGCTTCAAACCCGCTTCAATGGCTTCAAGGTTGCCGCGTATGGCTTTGCGTATTCCTTCCTCGGTGAATAGCGGATTGCGTCTGCCCGGCGCCATGAAATGTTCCTGCCCTCGAATGTGAAATGAAAGGCGACTGCCATGCTTCACTTCATAACCCATATTTTCCATAAGCACGAGGAAGTGACCGTAGTCGTTTGCATCCTCTATGGCAATTTTGAGATCATCCTCCAGCATGGAGCGATATGTTGGCAGTCCACGCTTTTCACGCAGCCATTCATAGTAGCTTATCGCACGGGAGCGGTCGCCGGTCAGTATGACGGACAACCCATGCTCGGCACACAGCCTGTCGGATATCCTGCGTATCTGCTGATAGTAGCTTTTGGCGTTACTGTGGTATTTTTTGCCGGTCTCACGTTCCACAGAATTGAATACGATATGGGAGTGGATGTGGTCTTTATCCACATGGACGCCGATCACAGCTTCATAACCGTTCAAATATTCATTGGCAAATTGCTGTGCAATTGACAGAGCTATTTCAGGAGATATCTCATTTGGCTGGTAAGACTGGATAATATGATAGAATTGGACACCGTTCGTTTTCTCAAAATGATTTTTGGTGTCCATCATCCGTTTATATGCATTACCTGGTGTACAGTATTGAAATGATGTAAGCAACCTTTCTTCTGTTTTATCACCATTCAACACATAATTTATTCCGACATCCACTCGTACATTTCGGGCAAGAATTTTTGTAACAGCCATTAATCTAATGCAGCCTTTTCCATAAGATCATATACTTTTTTCATGAGAAATACGGCTTCAGCAGCATCTTCCCGTGAAGCAATACCGGCATTGACGCTTCGGGCGATCTGGTTGATATTATTACCGATCCTGTTTATTTCTCCATATAAGGTTTTCATATCTCTTGCTTTGTTTTTCTGTATCTTAGCACCGGCTATGAGCTTGCGCACAGCGGCGCTTGCCGTAAGCCCTGATGCTGCGCACAGGCTGTCAAGCTTTTGGCGTTCCAATGTGCTCAAGCGCACAGACAGGAACGCTTTCTTATGCGCCATGCTGCGCTCCTTTCTCCGCCCATACAGGGCGGCATTGGGGTCAGGGATCTCCCTGCAAGCTGCGTTTGTCACACAAACGCTATGCTTGCGCGATCAGCGCCGATGGCGCTGTCGCTGCCCGCTCTGGCGGGCTGTTCTCTTTTTCATAAGGTAGTTGATTTGAAGTTGTTTATAATGATTCTTTGAAAGGCTTTTAAAAAAAAGATAAGTGAGAGGCATTCAGCGTTCATGGCTGTGTTCATGCTTTGCAATCGTCCGGTTGCGCCCTTGCTGTTTGCCGTATTTTTCTACGGGTACATCTCCGATTTCGAGCTTCGATATATCGGGAACATCCGCACAATACCGGGCATAATCATAACCTTCGGATTCCACGAGCAAACCCTCTTTGCGTTCTGCGGTAGTGATCAAAAGGCAGTGATAGCCTTCCTCGTCAAACCACATAAGGTCTTTGTTATCTGTGATAAAAGGATAATCCGAAATAAGGCTTTCGGTGAAATGCTCAAAACCCTCGGGTGTCAGCTCTATAATTTTTTCCACCTTATACGGATCATTCTCGGTTCTCATGGAAATCAGCCGCATTTCGTCAAGCGATGCAGGTTTTCGCTGAAATACAACGGGCAGGTCCTCGGCATATAGTAAATAATCCCCGGTATCGAGCATTTTGTTATGGCACATATCAAAGACGGTCTGCGATATGGAAGAGCCTTCACCAAAGGCAGCTTTTGTTGATGCTGCTACTTCGATGGGCCTTCTTGCGCGCATAATGTAGTCAAGCTCATCAGAGGATAGTTCTGAGGATTTCAGGTAGTGATATGCCTGCTTCATGTTTACCATTTCTTCCGCGTGGTCAAGATACCATTCAGTGCTGTTGCCGGATATCATCACTTGATATATTTCATACTCCTGATCAAGTCGCTGCATATATTTTGCGTTCTTTTCTGTATTCATCCGAACTCCTTTCTCATAGCGCTCAAATAACATGTTATTGAGTCAGTCAAATGAGCGCTATGGAGGTATATAAGCGCTAACTTAGCGCTTATACTTCCAGTGCTGTAATCTCTTTTTCGATGCGTTCTTTTGCAAGACCGGCATACTCGTCCGACATCTCAAAGCCTACTGCGGAGTAGCCTTCAAGCACAGCGGCAAGAACAGTTGTACCTGCACCTGCAAAGGGATCAAGGATTTTTCCGCCCGGTTCTGTGATCTTTACGATGTCACGCATGAGCTGCAAAGGCTTCTCGGTTAGATGGATTCTGTTCTGCGGGTTGCCGTATTTGAACACGCCGGGCAAGCACGGCACAGGACGGTTGATGGGCATATCACCGTTGGAACCCCACACGATGTATTCAGCCTGCTGACGGAATCTGCCTTTCTGGGGTCTGGAATTACCCTTATCCCAAACAGCAGTGCCGCGCCAGATCCAGCCTGCCCATTGAATGGCATCTGTAACAGACGGCAGCTGACGCCAGTCAATGAACACGCAGATGGGCGCACCGGGCTTTGCGATACGCCTGCACTCATGCATCCATTCTGCACACCAGTTGGTGAAGCTTCGCTGATCCTTTGCGTCGCCTTCAAATGCGGGAGGTGCGTCCTTACCCATACTGGAATACTTCTGTGCTGTGGATTTATTCTTCTCTGCTTGTGTTCGGCCACCCGAAGCATAGGGCGGATCTGTGATAATAGCATCGAAGCTGCCTGCGGGATATTCCCGAAGCAGCTTCAGTGCGTCGCCGTGGATGATCTCCCACGGCTGAGTATTCAGATTATCTTTCATGCTTATTGTTACGATTCTCCTTTGCGGGTGTATTTTTCTGTTTGTCACCGTATTCTGCTTTCCAATCCGCAAATTGCTCTTTAAGGCTCTGATGAGATTGTTCCTGAGAGACCTGTTCCATCTGTGAAAGGATAAGTTTTCGTTCACAGGGAAGGAGATGTACTTCGTTGTATTCACGGCCGCTGTCCGGATAAACGGTCACAGCTGTTGCAGTGAATTTTTCGGTTTCGGGATTATATGTCGCATAGAGGTCGATATAATCTCCATCTTCGAGGGAGGCAGAGAATCTGCGATCTACATCAAACCAGGTTTCGACATATGCAGTGATTCCGTCATCACCATAGGTAAACTCTGTATCGATGCCGATATCATCTTCCTCAAGGATTCCCATATCCGGTTTTGAGAGTTCTGTCTGTACATATTCACTTACGATGCCGAGCGCTTGCTCATAGCTGCCGGATGATGTGACGCGCTTAAACATCTCATCCGATTCTTCTTTCATACCGTTTTGTCTAAGAAGTCTTGCGGCAGATCCCATAATGGCATAGATGTTGCCGTCGTGACCGACAAGCTGTAATTCAGGTCTGTCTTTCATAGGCTATTCTCCTTTAGGCGTATTTTCTTTCACGGTTGATATCTGAACAGATGATGCGAAGCTCATCCCTGCGGTTGATCTGCTCCCAAGGGTAGGACGGATCTGCAAAGTGACCATTCGCGGCTGTTTTTTCAAAGATAGGTCTATTCAGACCGAAAGCACGGATGATACCGGCAGGCGTCATGTCAAAGACATTTTTAACTGCTTCCGTAATGACATAGTCGCCATATTTGCCGGTCTCATGGGTATCCACGAATACCGCAACGGGTTCTGCTTTACCGATAGCGTATGCGACAGAGACAGTACATTCATCTGCCAGCTTTGCGGCAACGATGTTCTTAGCGATATATCTCGCCATGTACGCACCACTGCGGTCGACCTTCGTACCGTCCTTGCCAGACAGCGCACCGCCGCCGTGAGGGACAATGCCGCCGTAAGTATCCACCATGAGCTTTCTTCCTGTGAGACCTGTATCTGCTTCAAAGCCGCCAAGCACAAATCTTCCCGACGGGTTTATGAGGACATCCTTCTTGGAGAAAGGCAGTTTGCCCATAGCAGGAATAACCACGTGTTCCATGATCTCGCGCCTCAGTTCTTCGATATCCTTATCTTCGGTATGCTGTGCGGATACGATGATAGAGGTTGCTCTGATCGGACGATAGGGATTGTATTCCACAGACACCTGCGCTTTCCCGTCCGGAAGAAGCCCTAAAATAACGCCGGACTTTCTTGCTTCCGTGAGCAGTCGCGTCATTTTATGCGCAAGCACAACAGGCAGCGGAAGCATTTCGGCAGTTTCACTCGTGGCATACCCGTACATGATTCCCTGATCGCCTGCGCTAAGAACGCCATAGTCATCTGCGAGCTTTCCGTTTAGGTCATCTATGAAGATGTTTCCCTTATCTACCGCACCCGCGATATCCTCGCTTTGATGATGTACGATTACCTCAACTTCATAGTCAACATCCGTATAACCGGTATCCGCTACCGTCCGGCAGACAGTATGGAAGAGGTCGGGATAATGAGGAACAGTGATTTCTCCTGCAACGATGATCTTTCCGTTTGTTGCCATAACTTCGCAGGCGACTCTGGCGTTTTTATCGATAGAAAGACAATCATCAAGAACTGCGTCTGCGATACGGTCGCAGAGCTTGTCCGGATGTCCTTCGGTTACGGATTCTGCAGTCAGTATTTTTGTATCAGTCATAATTTATCTCTCTTTCTGTTTGTTCTATTTTTTTTGCTTTCACGGGAAGGAGCATTTCTTTTTCAAACATTTTGGTGTATTTATCGATAAGTTCAGGGCTAAGGGAAGTAAAGTCCTCTTTGCCGAGGCCGCATATAAAGAAGGGGCCGCATAAGATGTCATAAGGAGTTCCGTTTGCATCTTTCAAGAGCCTGTTCGGAGCCATGCCGAGAAGCTTAGATTCATCGTTTCCGACGAGAGCAACGGGATCATCGAAGGGATAAATGGGTTGTATGAGCCCACCGACAGCAGCCTGCAGACTCTTTAGTTCGTTTTCGATTTGAACAACCTTTGGATATTTCATCGGTTCTACCATAAGGACTGTTATCATCTTTTCCTTTTCAGGGATGATCTCCATTCTGTCAATCGAAAAGTTATTGAGCGAATAGTATTCGCGTAATTCTTCAGGAATTTTGTGTCTGCGCATAAAATCTTCGTTACTTGCGTTAATTCCAAGGTCGGGATTGCCATCCTAATCCATCGTAGCGAACACTTCTTCGATGGACCCGTCATCCATAAGGATCTTCATTCCGGCTTTTATCTCATTGCCGTTTTTATCTGTGTAATTCATATGCACCTCCTGTTTAGAGTAAAAGAAAAACAGCCACACACTTTTATGCATGGCTGCGTAGTTTTATATTCAATTTTACTGTTCGATAAATTGCTATTTGACTAACAACATCCGCAAGAACAAGTGCTTTCACAGCACTTTTGATGTTTACCATCGAAAAATTTCTTTAAGTTGTCAGGTAAAACATATCCACCCGAACAGCAGGAAGATACCTTCGGTCTGAAGGCCATTCTCATAATTGCTTCTGCAATCATTTCTGCTGGAGGCACTTCATACGTTTCTCCATTGTAGGAAAAAACACGGCAATCTACTTGCGTACCAGCAATATCTCCGCAACAACTGCAGTTATTTTCCTGTACGGAATTACAGATATCTCTTCCATTCACACGGATTGTAGGTGAAGAAAGGAATCGGTATGCGTTTGCCATTTCCGCTGTTTCAATCTTCACTTTATGATATTCAAGAGAGTAACCAGCCATCTTAAAAGCATTGCTTAGTTCATCCAAAACACCTTCCAGAACTTTATCCGTTCCCACGCATCTTTCACAGGTGTTCAAATCCAGATATAAGTATTCAATATCGACAACCTTTTCCTTCTTGTTTGTACCACAGCAACAATTTTCAGACATAGCAATTCCTCCTTTAAGTATTTTACATTTCATAGTTTCCTTCAAATTACGATAAATTCTTATTTATCGAACACATTAGTCGTTAGTTCTATAGAAATAATTATATCACATTCCCACTTATCTACAAAGGAAAAGGGCGGTCGAAGCCGCCCTTGGGCTATTTGTTCTTATTCTTGTTCCTGATGTACAGGAAGATAAGACCACCGACTATGAACACGCATAAGCCGATGGTCAGAATTGTTTTAAGTTCCATTCGTTATTCCTCCGTTTTTTCTTTGGACTTTTTCTTCTTCGCAGCAATAACACGCCACACCACAACACCTACACCGAGCACTGTAATGCCAATGGCAATGGGAACATTGTACTTGTCCGTATCCATACCGAGCTTTACAGCAGGTGCATTTGTAATGGTTGTTTCCATGGGAATCTCATAGGTGTTATCAGATGCGAGGGTTACGGTCTGTGCAGCGTTTGCAAAGAAGCCTGCAGGCACAGTGGATTCCTCAATATACACCTCGGTATCAAGAGGCAGACCAAGCACAGTCAGTGTGCCGTTCTTATCCACCATAAGTTCCTTGAGCTTGCCGTTGTCATCACGCATATACCAGCCGTTTTCAAGCTGCGTAAACTTTAAAGTATTAAAGCCGAGGAATGCCTTTACCTTAAATGTGAAGCCCGCGCCTGTTACCGGCTTATTCGTCTCAGAATGCACCTTGAACACCTTGAGCGCTGTCGGGCTGTTGGTGATGGTGGCATGATACGGGTTCTCGATACCGTTTTCATCCGTGACTGTCAGCTTGTAGCTTCCTGCGCTGACAAAGCCTACAGGTGCATTTTCCACAAGTACATAATCACCTGCGGGGAGATAGCGAATCTCAGCCTTGCCGTCCTTATCGACCACAAAGGATTCTTTGCCGTCCTCAGCGGGGATGAAGTATCCGTTTTCAGTAGCCTTGACCTTTACGGGATTACCGTCTACATCTGTCAAAGAGAAAACAACACCGGACAAGGGTTTGCCGTCATAGGCGTTCTTCTTTTCGACGATGACACTGATCGGTTCGTCCGTGATCTCGGTATCGCCGGTAATGCTGCCATACTCGTCGATCTCGAAATAGAACTCAGAGGTATTGATGGCAAATCCATCCGGACTGTACGATTCCACAAATCGATATTTTTTTCCTGCGGGAAGTTCATGGATGATCACGCAGCCTTCCGAATTGGTTTCGCCCTCGAACACAACTTCACCGGTCGCATCGTCATAGATGGTGATGCCCGCACCGGGGACAGCTTCGCCGGTTGTCACATCCGTTTTCTCAATGACTACCTCGGTGGGTTCATTCTCAAAAGTGAACTTTACGATCTCGTCGCTGGCTCCAGTGAGCGTGAAGCGGATCTCCTCTTTGGACAGACAGAAACCGATGGGTGCGACTTTCTCGCGTAGGATAAACTCGCGCAGGATGGGCAGTTCGCCGCTCATACAGACGCCGGACTCATCCACCTCAATAATGCCGATCACAGCTTTGCTCTCAGCGTCTACGATTTCAAACACAGCGCCTGCAAGCGTTCTTTCGCGGTCGTTTGTATCGACCTTCGTAACCTTGATGCGCTTGGTTATGAGCTCATTTTCAATAGGTGCTGCTGCATGAGAATCATCCAGCATAACAGTGTCCACATCATTTTTGCTCGTTACGTCCACAGCATACAATGCTGCAGACATGGCGTATCCGGCATGCGGCGCAGACAGTTCTTTGAGGTACAGCTCGCAGAGCGGGAGATCTGCCTTGGACTGCGCTTTTCCTTCCTTGTCTGTCACAAGGATATCGAGAAGTGCATTAGCGGGGATGCTGCCAACAGGTTCTTTCGTGAACAGTCCGAAGGTAAACCCTTCACCATATGCCGTGTAAATAGCGCCGGTATTCGGATCATAATGCTCAGCCTGTTTTTCCATCTGCACCAAAGCCTTTTGTATGATGTTTTCCTTTGTGAGCGTTTCTGCGACTACAGCCGTATGCTGGTCGGCATACTTGAGTTCCACTTCATATTCCTTGGTATCGAGTACGAAACCCGAAACTGTGGACTTTTCACGAATGACATATTTTCCAAGGTACAAGAGACCGGAGGTCGCCCGACCGTCTGCCTGTGTGGTCAGCTCACATACCTTTTCTCCAGCCTTGTAATATACCGTAGAAGGCACACCGATGTTTTCAGCGGCAAACACCTCATAGACGACACCTTCAAGGCCCTTTACTTCATAGACGGGAATGTATTTGGTTCCGTATACAGTTTCTTCTGTGGTATGCCCGGTGAGCATTTCACCTTTCTTTTCAATGGTGATCTTACCCTTGACAGGAGTATCCTTGAGCTTTACCGTAACAACGCCGTTTTCTGCATTATTCTCATTTACCGTAAATGCAACAGGTTCACCATTCAGGAGATAAGGTTCAACCGCAGACACCTCATAAAGCATATATTTGCCTATGGGGAGTGTATCGGGAAGGAAAAGTGTGCCGCTTCCGTCAGTTACAAATTCAGCAAGTGTGTGAGGCTGGGGATAGAGCATTTCAAAGGTCACGGGATCACCGTTTTCCTTTTCAATGCGGAAGGTAGTGCCTGCAACTGGTACAATCTTGCCATTCTCCGCATCCACCTTTACAAGGCGGATCTTCATCTCAAGAGACTTATCTTCGAGGATATATGAGAATGTCTTTCCATCCTCATTGACAAACACCTCGAAGGTGTCCACCAGCTTGTAACCTTCGTTCTCGGCACTGCGAAGTTCGGTCACTGTATAGAGCCCATAGGGTAAATCCTTGGAAATACCGCGTCCGTTTTCACCGGTGACGATGGTATCATACAGTTTACCGGAAGATTTGAGTTTGATCTCAAACTTCACACCGGCAAGTGCGGGCTTGATATCGGGATCGGGATCGTCGCCCTGAAGCTCTCTTTCACCAAACTTGGTCACTTCGATTTTACCCTTGATGACCTCATCCTTGATCGTCGCGCTTTCCTTTACTACAGAGACATTCTGTCCTGCATATGTGAGCTTAACAGTCACAGGATTGGGATTTAACAAATACCCGGTCGGCGGATCTGGGATTTCCTGAACAGTATATGTCCCCAAGGGCAATTCCTTAGAGGTCACAACTCTCGTGCCGAGCGCATGGAGCGTATCCACGACCTTGCCTTTGCTGTCCTTGATCTGATATCTCGCGCCGAACAGCGTGGCGTCGCCCTGCGGCTTATCGCCGATTTCGGAATCTGCTTTTGTCACAGAAATCGTACCGACCTGCGGTTCGTTGGGAACAGTCACATCGCCGTATACGATGGGTACAGTCTGACCGTCATAGGAAAGAGTGACAGCGTATTCCTTTTTATTCAGCGCGAACCCCGAGCTTGCCTGTCGTTCTTTCACCACGTAATTTCCAAGGTCGAGAGCCTCCGAAGTCCCTTTTCCTGATGCGTCTACCGTAACCGATGTTACTTTTTTATCACCGGAGTAAATATCAAAAACACTTCCGGCAAGGGAGTAATCGCCCATAGCGGGATCCGCATTGGTCTTTCGTATATTGATTTTTCCTTTTGCAGCTTCGTTGGAGATATCGACCTTGATGGTCTCGGAAGCCCTGACCTTTACCGGATAAACCTTGGAAGAAAGAATGTAGGGCTTTACCGTTGAGATCTCTTTTACATAAAAAGTGGAGAGTTCGAGGTCGCCTGTCGTAGCTGTACCGTCGCTGCCTGTGGTAAGTTTGGTCACGAGCTTGGTGCAGGCGGAGTCAGAATACACACCAAACACGACACCGGGGAGCAGCTTGCCGTCCTCACCGGATTTGACGATTTTGATCTTTCCGTAAGCGGGTGTTGTCATTCTCAGAACGCCGTCTGCGGAAGGCTTGAATCCGTCATCTGCATAGGCTACGACCTTCTGATAATCAGAATCGTCAGGAGCATACCAGAACACATTTGCCGTTGTTCTGTTGTCATAGCCGGTGGCGTCAAGACGAATGCTCTGATTGCCGTACTGCTTGGGAACTTTAATAGTCAGCGTGTCACCGTTTCTGCCTGTAAAACCTTCTACAACAGAGCCCGAAGGCAGGCTGCCTTGGTCAAGGGTATATCCGCCCGAACAGTTTACAAGGGATACGCGAGTCGTTCCGACAAAGTAATCGCCGGAAGTGGTGAGCTCCATAGAAGAGGGCGAAAAGCTCACACTGTGAGACAAAAGCTGCTGGTTGCGGGCAAGCTGCAGCAGATGATCCGACCAATTAAGGAGACTCTGATATCCGGATTTTGCACGGATGGCATTCGGTCTTTCTGCTCTGTTGGTAAAGTTCCACTGCCCGTCAGCGCCTTCTTCGGAAAGCCAAAAGCGAACAGCATTTGCCGTTGCATACTGCGCTTCTATTGCGGAAAAGCCATTGGTATTGCAGGGGTATCCGTTCTCCAAAATGATCTGGATACCTGTTACAGTACGGCTGGAGTAGTTGTCAAGCGGATTCATGGAAGAGTATCCCTGACCGTGAGGATTACCGAGCTTATGCTGGAGACAGTATGCAACATCGCCGGTTTCGTTTATTACGTGTCTTGGGGTGTTGAGGTCCTCCCAATCACCAGAGCCGCTTAGATATTCATAATAGTCGTAGCCGGAGTTGGAATCGGAATTAACGGTAACCTGTGATGCTGCCAACGCCGTGAGCGGCAGCATGGAACAGATCATGAGGATACACAGCAAAAGTGCAGGTATCCGAAAATGTCTTTTTTTCATTTCGTTCCTCCTGTTTTTTTGATTGATAAATAAGGATGTCTGAACGAAATATTGAGGTAAAAGACAGATATGGTTTAAGCCGAATAAATGAAGAGCGCCGGTTTACAGCGCTCTTTTGGGTTGATGGGTTTTAGTCTCTTGGTGCGAACACGCAGGTATACTGCTTATCTCCAACCTTTACGCTTCCCACACCGAGGCGTGAGCGGTCTGCATCGAGGGCAAGCCCTGTTGCATGTGCGGCGCTTCTAAGTCCGATACTTTTTCCGCCTGCAGTTGATCCAGTAACACTTTCCGCACCACCGCAGGAGTGGAAGGTCTCGCCTTTGGCAGCCATCTCCTTTGCGTGAGCAAGTGCCTTTGCGCACAACTCGCTGTCTAACTTCAGCGGTGCATTGCCGTTTTGAGCGCGTACTTCATTGACTCCTGCCAGTACCGCATTGTTAAAACTCCCGCCCATGACTTCCATCTGAGGTCCCGGTGTCGGCACAGGTGTCGGTTCTGGTATGGGTTCCGGAGTCGGTGCAGGTGTAGGTTTGGATGTGGGTTCGGGCTTTGGTTCCGGCGAAGGCTCAGATGTCGGCGCAGGAGCTGGTTTGGATGTCGGTTCCGGTTCAGGAGTCTCGGCGGGTTTTTCCTCGTCCTGCTTACCCGGTGTCTTTATCTCCACAGTTGCTGTAGCTGCAGGCTTGGGCGTCTGTACCGGTTTTTTTATAGATTCCGGCTTGTCCGTCTGAGCCTCGGTCGGGTTGGATACCTTGGAATCTTCCTTTGATTCCTCGGCAGCCTGTTCGTCTGTTTTTTCTTTTTGCAGTTTTATCTGCGGTTCTTCTGTAGGTTCAGTTCTTTCTTTAGGTTCTTCAGTAGGTTTTGATTCTTCCTTCTCCGGAAGAGGTTCAGTGATCGCAGCTTCCGCTTTTAACGAGGCTGCGGGTGATTCTGTCTTACTGCATCCGACAAGAGCCGAGAACGACAGCATAAGACATAAGGTGATTAAAAGTGTTTTTTTCATGGTTTTCACCGTCCTTTCAAGCAGCACAGTATATCCGCCTGTGGGAAGAATGGAACCCCCGATTCACAGACAGTTTCATATATTCACACACAAGACTTGCATTTTCAGCGAAGAAGAGTGATGAATACCACAACCAAAATCTGAAAGGCGGTTTTATTATGAAAATGCAGTTTATTCTTGGTGATGAAGGACGAAAAGGGCTTGTGAAAGCTGTAAGCATCATACTTGGTACTGAGGCCAGATATATGGGTGCGCCGGGGTTTTGTTACGATGTCAGTGGATGCATTATTGACAGAGACGGCATAATTGATATTCCCGATGATGTGGATGCGAGATCGCTTGCAGATAAACTGCGCAATCTGGGCTATGAAAGAAAAGACAAAGATATGCGATGCAGCATAGTAGTTTCAGCGGATGATTTTGATGATCGTTCGATGCAAAATCTTAACGATCTGATAAAGGCAAAAGCACCTCTGATTCAGAAAGCGCTTAATGCCGATTCCCTTGCTGTAAAAAAGGAAGATAACACCCTTATATTTGATTGGTTTGCAACAGTTCCCACCCCCGATGAGCTCGGTGTGTATACACAATTTCTTTCGGCACTTGTAAAGATGGCAAAGGAGCAGCAGCGTATCACTGCAAAGCCCACAGAGGTTGAAAACGAGAAGTATGCATTTCGCTGCTTTTTACTTCGGCTTGGGTTTATTGGGAGGGAGTTTGCCGATGCAAGAAAATTGCTTTTATCAAGACTTTCGGGAAATACGGCATTTAAGCGCACAAAGCATGAAGGAGATATTTGATATGGATGATATGCTGCATCGGCTTTTTAGCGGATCCATCTATCCTGCTGAAATGAGAGAGTTAGACACACCTGAATATGAAGCTGCAGAAAAGAGATATTATTCTGCGCGTGATGCTTTTGAGGCGAAGCTGCCAACCGAACTCATAGATGAGTTTGAGGAACTGAAAAACATCGACATCGATTTTCGTTACGAAAATGACTACAACTGTTTTCGCAAAGGGTTCATCATCGGGATGCGGCTTACCATAGAGGGGATCCGAAATTCAATCGAATAGTACCTTGAATTTGGAAGATCGCAGGATGCCGATCTTCCTTTTTTATGCCCAAATACCGTTACCGTTCTCTGTTTTTTGGCTTCGTTTTTGGACGGTTTGCAGATCTTTGAAACTGTCCGCTGTGCATCATGACAAGGTCACGATTGACGTTTTCAAGCGCTTCAAACAACGGTTTGGTTTCCATGCGATGCCACCAATAGCCCTCGACCATCCTGCCGAAGTATTCGGCACTTGGCGGGAAGGGAGACAGATATCGCTCATCGGTGTAGTATATAGTCGCTGTCAGCGGTTCTCCTGTATTGTAATGATTGAGCGTTACGGTCTTTTTCTTTTTCAGGCTGGGATAGTGTTTTCTGTTGTCCACGATCTCCATCAGGTCCTTGGGAACAGACCATACAAATCCCTGAAGCTCAGCGCCGTCCTTGGGAAGGATAGCGGCATTGCCGTTATCCCAGAATGCCAGCTCATGGTCTTTAAGTACAGCGGGACAGACAGGATCCATTTCGGGATAGAATTTTACAGCGTGTTCTATGCATATGTCCGAGCCATAGGCAAAAATATTTACTCTGTCGCTCATCGTTCATGACCTCGGTTCTTCGGCTTGCCCTTAGTGTAATTGTTGTTGTGCGGTCTAAATCCAAATAGGTTTTCCTGACGGGCCGCGGCTTCACGCTCTACACGCCGGAACGACTTAAACAGCGGTCGGGTGTCCATATTGTTCTGGATATATCCCTCGATGATCCCGCCGAAATATCTCGAAGAAGGAACAGACGGTTCTCTGTATTTTTCATCCATCTCATACATCATGACATAATAGATCTTACCGGTCTCGGGATCGGTCACGGCAACGTCGATTTTATGATAGAAGCTCGGGTAACCTTCGTATCTGTCAAGGCTCTTTTCACACTCTGGAGTGATAGACCACATAAGCCCAAGCACCTCAGAGTCTTTTTTCGGGATGACCGTTGCAACACCGCCGCCACGAAATGTGAGCTCATACCCGGATAACACTACGGGCATAAGAACAGTTGCATTCGGGCAGCGATATGCCATCTGATCCAGATTGATGTTGCTGCCGTAAGCGAAGTACAGTCTTTCATCATTCATTGTCAAGCACCTCCAGAGCGTCAATATCCTGCAGCCGCATAAGAACAGCGTGGGCGCGCTCATCCGGTGTACCGTCGGGAACACTGCAGGGCATATCCGTCATTCGTTCAAAGGATTCTGCCATATAATCGATATATCCGCCAAGATCGGGGAATTGTTCTTTGTCAAAGGAGTCCTCCCACAGCTGCTCTACAATATCTGCCGGAGAGCCTTCATACACTTCGGTTTCAATGCGTATTTTCATGGGTTCACCTTTCTTGTGTTTTATTTTTCTTCTTTTTCTTGTTCACTTCATAGCTGTCTTTGTCGTATCGCCAGGCACGGTCGCCCTCTAAATTAGACAGAAGATGTTCACGGGTGTTTTTGAATTCATACCCATTCAAGCCAAGGCGCACGAGCCACACACGGAAAGTAAAGGCTTCGTTTTCCGATTGCGTTCTTCGCATAACTGCGCTTCGCTGCTCGATTGCCTTTGCAGACATGGCGAGGCAAAGATGCAGATATGCTTTTGCTCTGCCTGCATGGAGAGTGGCGTTAAAACAGCGGAACTCCACAGTCCCTCTGTAAAAGACAGAGTGGAGATTAAGCGCATAGTATCTCGAATCGTTGTAATGATCATGTCTGCTGTTGTAGCTATCAAAATCTTCATACCAGATATTTTCAAGACGGGTGAGATCCTTTGTTTCTTCCGCAGAGAGTCTCCGCCTTGCTTTTTCAAGCATGGGTTCCCGTACCTTTTTACACCAGCGGTGCGCGCGATCTTCATTTACTTTTAGTGCCTTGAAGAGAATATCTTCTTTGGAGTACATGATGCTCAGCAGATTTTTGAGACTCTGTCTGTTGTGGTTTGCGGCGTCGATGTGGATATGAAGACCACAGCTCTTGTTGACTTTGGCGCCGGCGTTTTTAAGGGTTCGGATAACTTCCTGCAGCTCGGGGATCTCGTCATAAGTGAGCTTGGGTGTGACCATCTCAACGGAGTATTCGCGGTTAGTGGTAGAGATATATCCATCTCCGCTTTTCCTTTCGAGCTTGATGCTGGCATCGCTCATAAGTGTCCATTCTTTACCTTCGTTGTCCGCTACAGTCCACTTATCATAGCTGCCGCCGACGTGTATTGGTCTTGTACCAAAATATTCACCAAGGGCTTTTGCGGCTTCTTCACGGGTAATGCCTGTCATCTCATCTTCCATTCCGAAATACTGATCTTTGATACCGATCTCAGCCAACAGCATCACCTGCTTTCAGTTCATCGTCCACGGCTTTAATTCGCCTGCCGATGGCTTCAATGACATTCACCGTTACTGAGTTTCCGGCCTGCTTGTAGGCTTGGGCGTCTGAGGTTATGGCGAGGATGCGATCTATCATATCTTCAGGGAAACCCTGCAGGCGCAGACACTCTCGCGGCATAAGCCTGCGGATCCTTCCGTGACGGACAACACCCTGCGTACTGCCTGTATCGAGAGTATGGGCAATGTCTTTACCGATGCGACCGCGTCGTGTATTGCTTCCTGCGTATCCGAGGTCAACGGTATCGCCTTCGCCGGCTTCTTTGTACCCGCGCTTGGTTGCTTCCTTTATGAGAAGCACTCCGTGTTTATCCTGCGAAGTGAGCGTGAACATAGGCTCATCCTTATCCTTGATACGCCGTCCTTGCTGCCGTACCTTCTCTCGGTCGGGAGTCAGCACAGCCTGCACGGAATCATATTCGGAGACATTTTGTTCCTCGTCCACCATAACCTTGATCCCTGCGCCTTTGTTGGTTGTTAGGGTGGGGCTCAGCCCATCGGAATCATATACCTCGCCGCTCTGACCTCTGCCGCTGGGATTTGTGTTTCCGAGTTTGATGACTCCGCTTTTTTCGCCTTTATGGTATCGGAGTCCATTGTTGTATGTGGCGGTAAGACACCGTGCAAGATCCGTGATCTCAGGGTTGCCGCAGCACAGGTCGATAAAGCGGATGTCTTTGTTTTCATCCACAAAGTACAATCCTGTTTTTCCGCCCTGACCACCTGCACCCGAGGTCTGGGTACAGGCTAAACCTTCCGAGTCGTAGATGCGCGATCCTTGCGGTCCCGCTGTGAGTTGTATAAGAGCTTTTGGGTTTGAGAGTCCGACAGGTAATATTTTTCCGGCGCATCGGCTATCAAGATATCCGACAATGAACACTCTGCGCCTTGACTGAGGGACTCCAAAATCCTTGCTGTTATACACAATCCATTCGATGCTGTACCCCAGTTCGCAAAGCGTGCCTGCGATGACGGCGAAGGTTTTCCCTTGATCATGCGATAGCAGTCCGGGTACGTTTTCAAGCAACACATAAGGAGGCTTTTTATGTCGTAGTATTCTGGCAATTTCAAAAAACATAGTACCTCGGGTATCGTCAAAGCCTTTTCTTTTGCCAGCGATTGAAAATGACTGACATGGGAATCCTGCACAGAGCAGGTCGAAGTCCGGCATGGACTTTTCGTCGATTTTGGTTGCGTCAGGATAATACACCTCGCTTTCTTTTGGAAAGTGTGCTGCTTCATAGCTTTTATTGGCGTATTTATCTATTTCGCAATGCCCGATACAGGTAAATCCGCCCGCAAGTGTCAGCCCTGCCCGAAAGCCGCCTATACCTGCGAACATATCAAAGTACCTGATCAGTGTTTACCATCTCCTTTCACCTGCAGCGTAGATAAAAAGCCGAAGAAGTTTTTTTCCACTTCGTCGGCTTCATCGCTGCTTTTGGAATTTTGTTGTGTTACGGTCACATTGCCATGCTCTCTTAAGGCTTTGACAACAGCTTCATAGACGACGGCTTCCAGCCGTTTGGAACGTTCATGGGCTGTCAGCAAGCGGCATATATGTTCCGTTCGCTGCCCCTTTGGGATCTTGTCAAGAATCTGCCGGGCGCGCACATGGATGGGGTTTGTGGCATACAGTGTCAGTGTGCAGCGCATGGTTATCATATCATCCATCTTTGAAACCCTCCCCAAAAGCCCCCGACAGCCGTTCATATCCTTTGGCGTTCACTTTTACGTCCTCGATGATGATCGGTCGATACAGGGCGAACGACGGCGCGACGAGGCTTTTCATGAGTCCGGCGCCGCCGCCCATAAAGATTATGGGCATGGCTGCCGTGTCAAAGCCGCTTTCGGATATGGCAGAGAGCAGGCGCTCTGCATATTTTTCTCCCTCTGCTTTGATGATCGCTCTGGCTTTTTCATTTATGGCACAGCTTTCTCTTTTGAGAACGCTCTCGATCTGCGTCGCCGTGACGGACAGCCCGACCGAGCGGCGCACCTGTTCTGCGATCTCGTCCATACAGCGTATCATGCCGAGCTCGAGGCTGCGGCAGGTGGATGCGTCCGGAGTACCGTAGTCTATCCGCATAAGATCCACAGTCCAGCCGCCTATATCAGCAACGATGATGGACGGCTCACCCTTGATCATATCGGTGTGCAGGGACAGGGCGGCATAAGCCTGCGGAAAAATGAGAACCTCACGGATGCTGATCTCAAAATCCTTTTTTTCATACTTGAACCGTATGGGATTCGGTTTGGAAGCCAGGTAACTGCTGAAAGCGTTGATATCCCGCCCATAGTTTGTGAGCGGCAGTCCTGCCGCAATGCAGATATCCGCCGGAGATGCGATCTGCCTTGTATTCATCTCCTTTGCAATTGCCGCAAGGGTGAGCAGGTAATACCGGCTGTTTACTGTTTTATCTCTTAAATAAGGCTGCCTGCCTGTTCCGCAGACATAATACTTTCCGTCATATTCCAGTACATCCTTTGCGGTAAATGGTTCATGCTCATATTCTGCGATTCCCGAAGAAAAACAATAGCTGCGGGTTTTCATCCCGGCGTTTCCGTGATCGATTCCAATAATGTGCATTTTGTCACCTCGCATTTCTATCATGCTTTTTCTCTTTGGAAGCTGGCGTTTTTTCCTTTCGCATGATTTCTTCACCATCCAAAGGGCAGACGAACATACCGTCTATCTGCTTTGCGTATTCCATTTGAACGTCCAGGGGCGCATCATCCAAGTTTCGCGATACATAGACATGCCGTTCTTCACCGGTGTTCGGCACCATTACCATAAACTTATGCTCGCTTATTCGGAACAGATTGTATATGGACTTAGCGCCGTACTTTTCTGTGAAATATTTTTCCGCAGCCTTTCGCATAGCAACATGCTGTGGGGTGATGTTTTGCTCCAGCTCTCTTGCCATGCTGTTGATATATCCCGTCATCTCGCGAACATTGGAGCAGATGAACTCCGCCTCGTTATATCCGTATCTTTCCGTGTACAGCGCCCATCTTTTATCTTCGTAGGGAGAATCGAGCGCGATCAGGAAGTATTTGCCGCCCCGTTCTCCCGTAAGCGGTTCAAAGCGAACGTCATCGTACAGAGATCCATTTACAGGACAGTTGTTTTTGAACCACACATAATAGTTGTCAAGAATGTACGGTTCGGTAATGCCCATAACAACTCCGGATATTCTTTTCAGCCTGCCTGCAAGCGCATCGTCTTTGCAAAACCAGTCATACCAGCCGGCTTCGCATTGAACATTTCGGCTCTTATCCGTAAAACCGCCGTTTCGGTATCTTTTCTGCCATTCGCGGACAGAAATATTATCTGTCATTTTTCTTACCCTTCCTTCTTCCGTTGATGGCGTTGTCAAGCTGCCTGCATATTTGCTCTAAGCTCTCCATCTTTATGTCGATCACGTCAATGGATTTTTCGAGCCCCGCAACATCGCTGTGCAGTCTGTGCCTTATGGCTGCAAGCTCATTCGGATCGGTGCAGGTGCAGACAAGCACATATTCCGAACAGCCTGTGGCAGATTTGTTTGCAGGGATGTTGAACACCATGCGCTTTCCATCCTCGTCACGAATGCTGCTGATGAGCTTTCTGCACTTATCCAGCCAGAATGCCCGAACAGGCTTATCCGATTTGTCAAACGGAACAGCTTTTGAAACGATATCAATCATCTTCTCCGATGATATCCGATAGTTCTTCCGCAGGGTCATCAATATCTCCGTCCTCGCCTGAGTTGGAAACCGGTTCTTCTTTTTTTGAGCCATCTTCATCCCTCCAATCTCTGGATTTTATTTTGTGTTTTATGATTTCTGCGATCTGCAGATAGCTTTCTGCGATCCGCTCCGCATCCCTTACCATGCCTTCAAGCTGGTGGGGTAGGATACCCGAACGCTCGATCCATGTCTCTACATTTTCTACAGTGGGCTTTAACAGAACGGAGTTTTCAAACGCAGCGCAGAACAGCTTTGCAATGCGGGTTTTCTCGTCCACCTTGCGCTTTTTATTCTCCTGCTTGCGTAAGATCTCACGCTCCACGGCTTCCATTGCAGCGGCTTCCTGTTCATCCTCGGGGATATCCATATCTTCGAGTTCACGGGTAAGGTTATATCCCTGGGCAATCGTAATATCTCCGCTGTCAACAGCGTCCTTTACCGCCTGTGGGGCGTCGTCCTCAATCTTCATCGCTCTGCCCATGGTGACCTGCCCAACCCCGACAGCATCTGCGAGTTCTTTTCGGGTATTTACAGGAGAACATTTTGACACCGGTGTCAAAATGTCGGTTCGCTCTCCTTGCTTTTCCTTTGCTCTTGCTTCAATCTCCGGTCGCAGCTTCATGGCAATTTTACACAGCTCGTTGATGCTGAGGTTCCTACGGGATTTCTGTGTGTCCAGTGCCCACTGCTTTGCCTCCAGATCATCCTCAAAAGAAAACACGGCCAACCTGTACGGAAGGCCGTGCTTTTCGCAGATGGTATAGCGGTTATGCCCGTCGACGATGACAAAATCCTCATTGACGATGATGGGGGCATAACAGCCGTTTTTGAGGATATCTTTCTCCAAAAGAGAGAGCTGCTCGTCCGTCAATGGTGGGAGCAGCTCGGAGAAGGAGGAAAGGACAGTTGGCGTCTGTTCGTGGCTTTGGTATTCGATTCCTGTATTTTTCATACTGTCTATGATCCTTTCTTTTTACGCAGCTTCGGGAACTTCTACGACCTGAGGAGCTTCTTCCTCGAGGTCGATGGTGTCGAGAAGCTCCTGCAGCTCGGCTTCCTCACGCTTCTTGTTGGTCAGGAATTCCACATCGCTGGCTTTGATGAGGAATCCGCTCTGACGCATCATGCCGTTCTCATCAGGTGTAGTGATGGTCTCAAAGTCACCGAAAGCGGCGATGCGGTCACCCTTGACAAGATACTCCGCACAGCGTTCTGCAAGGTTGCCGCGCACCTTGACGGACACAAAGTCCGTGAGCTTATCTCCATCCTTGCTGCGGTAGCGTCGGTCGGATGCAAGGCGCATAATGGCGTAGGGAACGTCGTCGCCCTTCTTGGTTCTGAGTTCGACGTCTGCGGTGAGGTTTCCGATTACATTGATTTTCAACATGGTTTAGTTCTCCTTTTTTCTATCTTTCTTGATTTTTGCTTTCTTTGAAGCGTTTGTTGTGGTCGATGGAATGCCGGATGTTTGCGGCGATCCGCTCTGCTTGGTTTCTGGAATATGTGCCGTAAAAAATGTTATGGTCGTCTAAAAATGAGTGTATCTGTTCATCCAGCATGACGCTCTGCTCCTTGGTATGAATGCGACCTGCCTGTTCATAGGCGGAATCGTTTCCTCTCTTGATGAAGAGGTTAAAGTTGTTCATGGCTGAATGTTTTTCAAAGGCAAATTGTTTGAGTTCCTGATATGGTTCTTTTTGATACAGCAGGCCGAGCAGGATGGGTGAATCCGTGACGATGACGGATACCTTTCCGACCAGCCTTTCGATGCGCCGCGCCTGCTCTTTTACAAGCGCGCTTTGGTTCTCGCGGCTGCCGTCCAAGAGATCCTGTCTGCCGTCCCACACAAGCTCTTTTGCGTATTCCGGCACATACTCCGTCACTACGCCTGCTTTTTTGAGGGCAGCGGCGATCTCCCACGCTGCTGTAGTCTTTCCGGCTCCGGGGCCGCCGTAGAGGTTTACGACTATCGTTTTTACCGGGCATCGCTCCTATTACAATAAATTTGGACAGGAAAGCCGGACAGCCAGTCCGGCTTTCCCT
>ENA-UOIW01000178-UOIW01000178.1-human-gut-metagenome-genome-assembly--contig:-P58-NODE-178-length-63442-cov-29.764163_pt1 | contig 63442 bp, 43 predicted proteins | sample MGYA00242334_ERZ723881 | MGnify/ENA metagenome assembly ERZ723881 | reverse complement strand
AGGCACTCCGAGAGGGAGAATGCATTGGAGGTGAAGTTTAGCGGACAGCAATAGAAAATAATAAATAAAGTAGGTAGAAACCAAAAGAATTTAATCACATTCTCCCACGGATAAATCAATTGATGCAAATAAGCATCGAATGAGACTTCTACCGGTCGGTCGGCAAAACGATTCAATAAGGATTTAGGTAAAAAAGCTAAACTGCTGATTACGACATAGGGAATCAATAAGCGTTTTACCTTTTTCCAAATAAAGCCTTTACGTCCATAAAGCGGAACGTCAGTAAGTGAAATTCCTTTCCGTTCATTGCCATATTGCAATAAAAAACCGGAAATAAACATGAATAACGGCATGTGGAAACTGTAAATCCACGTATACCAAAAAGGGTCATCGGGTGCAAAATGACAGCTATGACCCAATACTACAAGCAATATACCAAATGCTTGTAGAAAAGAAATCAAGATGTTTTTGTCTTGCATAAAATTTCCATTTTATGCGCATCCTATTCATACAAAAACGGGGGAGGTCAAGCACCTATAAGAAACGTGGACGACAACTTATCCACGTTCCGGGTACTTGGCCTAACCCACAATCACAGACAAGTCATGTCCACGTTATAACGTAGACATCTGCGACTTATTCCTGTGATTGTTCTTTCCACGGCCAAGTTTCGGAACGTTTTCAGAATAAATAGCAAACGCTAATTAATACTCTAATAAAATGAAACGCCTTGCCGCTGCAGAGCAATTTCGATGCAAATATATAAAGAAAAATGCATTTCAAATGTGTTTTTCATCAGAATAAATAAAAATCCCCCGATAGGATTATATGATGTTTCTATAATCGGTTAATGAAGAGTATATAAGACATTGATATATACTAAATTTAAACAATCTGTGTAATTCCTTTAGATAGTTTTATCTGTATTACTTTTCCTATAACTGCTCATGATACTGATAGTGTATCTAAACCTATTAGAACTCTTGTTACTTGTATAATAGATGGAGAGGTTGATAGGGTACCCTGCAATCAATATTAGGAATTAAGCATCGGACCTATTTTTGCAATACATATATCTTAGACCGTCTATAGATGAAGGTTACATAGAGTTTACTTTACCTAATGAGGAGCAAAGTAAGTTACAAAAATATCGCCTTACGGCAAAAGGTTTGGCATTAAAAGAAATCCTCAAGTCATATTAGTCTGTTGAAAAGATAATCGTTAAGCGCGTCTTGATATAGCAGGCGGAAATCGATGTGTGTCCTTGCTGCCCGCTCCGATGCAGATAGCTTCGTTTCGGATAAGATTATTAATCTTCCAGCTGTAAGATTATTAATCTTCCGCCTGTAAGATTATTAATCTTATTTCGCAGGCAGCATAATTGAGGTTTGGTTTCATCCGGCTGATGGGGGGATTGAAAGGGATATGTTTGCGTGACGGGAGTCAATACAGAGATTTTGTAGATAAACGACGGTAGAATATGCGGTTTATTGTTGGCAAAACTGTATCTTTACACATACTGGCGTTAATGAACAATTGTTTTATAACTATCTGATTTTTTGTATGAAGAAAATATATCCTGTCGAGTGGATGGAACTGCACGGTTATACACAGGTGGACAGTGTGGACCGTTATTATACCGATATTGCTAACCGGATTTACCGGGTGTTTCTGGCACATCCGGATGAGTGGGTGATGGAATATGATGAAGATATCCGTTATGTCAGTCTTTGTCTGGCTGCCTGGTTTGAAGATGTCATTAGCCAGACAGGCATCTGGACAACCTTTACTGCCGAGTGTAAGAAACGTTACGGAAACTGGCTTCCTTTTTATCCGTTGGACGATGATTACTATCCCGATGAAATCAATGTGGAGGATGTGCGTTTCCTGTTGTGGCATCATGCGCAGACTTATTGCCGGGAGGAAGGGCGTATCCTCAATCCGGAGAATCCTGCCATCGAGATGCTTGCCCATAAGATTTACGACATATTGGATGAAGTGTATGAAACGGCTCCCGAGAATGAGAAACTTTGGGAGTTTATGCATCCTTCCGAGCAGGGAATAGCCGGTTTTGATGAGTATCGGAACGTGTTGGAGTGGTTTCATTATAAGGCTTATTTTAATATCGAGAACGAGGAGCAGTATTGGGATGAAGTGGATGATATGGAGGATGAATCTGCTACCGGAAATCCGGAGACCCAGTCTCTTTTTCAGTATGGAATAAAGAATTCATTGTTGTTGAATGGCCGTAGAGACCTCTTGTCATTGCCTTCCAATGAATGGTTGGCTTTGTGGGCGGAAAGAAACGAAGGACCGGAGGACTGGCTGAATGCGAAGGAAAAGGTGGAAAGTTGGTTTTTGCTTACGGGAGAAGATGGTGATTACTTTTATTTGACAGATTTGTGCAGCAAGGATGAAAAGACATACAAGGCGGTCAGGGAGTCTTTTCGTATGTCTGATATTCGGCACAGAGAGATAGGCAAGTCAGTCTTTTATGCCACATTATTGCATTACGGTGATTGTTGGTATCAGATGGGGATGTTGATGACGCATCAGCTGGATGATAAGACGAAGAAAATGACGCAAGAAATACGGGAGCAAAGAGAACATTTCCATGAGAAAGCTGTATTCAAGGATTTTATGAAAGCGACAGGCGGCAAGCCTTTCCATTTCTGTAAGTCCAGGCAGGATATGGTTGATTTTTTCGTGCATGATTTGAAATACAATATGTCCGAGGGACTGCAACTGCCTAAGATGGGAGACAGTCATGGTATGGTGCTGATGGTGAGTCCCCGAACCGGTTTGCACGTGCAAACCCGGTTGTGCGAGTGCATCAAGTCGCCCGACAATGCTTTTTATGATGCCGAATCGGCTGCCCGGCAGGCACATTCTTTTTTCTTCAGTCCGGATGTTGTCCCTTATGACTTGAGTTGCGTGTTGCAAGACAAAGGCATGTTGCCTGACGCGAAGCTGGTCAGTTTGAAAGGAGAGGAATACGGAAGGAATTTCTTGCGGCAGAACGCGCGTTTCCTGACCGATTATTTCTTCCACCGTTGCCGTGAGAAGGATTATAGTGATGAATCAGGTGACTAGTTTTTTATTTTAGGGAACTAGGTACTAGGTGACTAGGTGACTAGGTTCTGAATACATTAACAAAACTATTTAAAACCTAGTCTACTAGTCACCTGATATTTTATTTCAACGGATTCCATCCTTGGGCTTTTAGCTCCAGCTCGGTGCCGTCGCGGGTGAGCAGGGCACAACCCAGTTCGGGTTTGGTGATGTAGCCTATGACCTTTACTCCTTCTATCTGCGATACTTGCTCGTGGGCAGTAAGGGGGACGGTAAAGAGCAGTTCGTAATCCTCGCCACCGTTCAGGGCACAGGTAGAAAGGTTCATGTTGAACTCTTCTGCCATGACGGCGGTCTGGTAATCAATCGGAATCCGCTCTTCGTATACACGGCATCCGACGTGGCTTTGCGTGCAGATGTGCAGCAGTTCGGATGACAAGCCGTCGGAGATATCCATCATAGTGGTAGGACGTATGCCTGCCTTTGCCAGACTTTCGATGATGTCACGGCGTGCTTCCGGCTTCAGAAAGCGTTCCAGCAAATATTCTTTACCGGCAAAGTCGGGCTGCACGTCTTTTTCTCCCTGGAAGACCGCTTTCTCGCGTTCCATCAGTTGCAGGCCCATATAGGCAGCCCCTAAGTCGCCCGTTACACAAATCAAGTCGGTTTCTTTAGCACCGTTCCGATACACCACCTGGTCTTTGGCCGCTTCTCCGATGCAGGTGATGGAGATGGCAAGTCCCGTAACTGATGAAGTCGTATCCCCTCCTACGATGTCCACATGGTGCTGGCGGCACGCCAGCTTTACACCGTCGTAGAAGTCTTCGAGGTCTTCGATGCAGAAACGTTTTGATACTGCCAGCGATACGGTAATCTGCTTGGGCATGCCGTTCATGGCATAGATATCGGAAAAATTGACCATCGCCGATTTATATCCCAGGTGTTTGAGGGGAGTGTACACAAGGTCGAAGTGTACCCCTTCCATCAGCAGGTCGGTCGTTACCAGTACCTGCTTGTCGGGATAGGAGAGCACGGCGGCATCGTCGCCTACGCCGTATGCCGTTTCCTTGTTCTCCAGTTTGATGTCTTCGGTCAGGCGCTTGATAAGCCCGAATTCGCCTAATGTAGCTATCTCTGTTCTGGTTCCTTCGTGCATGGCTCAAGCTCTGTTAATAAGTTCTTTCATGATGGTGGTCATACGGGGCTGTGCCTCGTCGGCAGCCTTTTGCACTTCTTCATGGGATACTTCCACGATTTTCCCTTCTACACCCAAGTCGGTGATGACCGATACACCGAATACCTTAATGCCGCAATGGTTTGCCACGATAACTTCGGGTACGGTCGACATTCCTACAGCGTCTGCGCCCAGGATGTGGAACATCTTATATTCGGCAGGTGTTTCGAATGTGGGGCCTTGGGTACCGATGTATACACCCTGTTGTACCTGGATGCCTTTCTCTTTGGCTATTTCAAGCGCTTTGGCTATCAGTTCTTTCGAATAAGCCTCGCTCATATCCGGGAAACGGGGACCGTAATCAATGTTCTTGCCGCGCAACGGATGTTCGGGGAAGAAATTGATGTGGTCGGTGATAATCATCAGGTCGCCTATCTTAAAGTTCGGGTTCATGCCGCCGGCTGCGTTCGATACGAAAAGGGTCTTGATGCCCAGTTCGCGCATCACACGCACGGGAAAGGTAACCTGCTGCATCGAATAGCCTTCGTAGAAGTGGAAGCGTCCCTGCATGGCAAGGATGTCTTTACCGCCCAATTTGCCGAATATCAGCTTGCCGCTGTGTCCCTCTACGGTAGAGAGGGGGAAATTGGGGATATCTTTGTAGCTTATTTCGTATGCGTCGGTGATTTCGTGTACCAGACTTCCCAAACCGGTTCCCAGGATGATGGCTGTTTCGGGATGGGTATGCATTTTAGCCTTCAGAAAGGCCGCGGTTTCTTGTATTTTCTCTAACATATTCTAAAATGTTTTGGTTAAACATGATTTTCTCTTCTTCCTCGAGGAACTTTATCTGGACAGGCAATACATATATATAAGGTGTCAGACTCTTTTCCATTGCCGGATGACGGATAAGCCTTGCCGCGTCTTTTTCGGTTGTGACTATCAGCCTGTTGCCTTCGGGAAGGCTTTCGAAAGCCGAGCGGATGCGTTGCATATCGGCTGCGTCGAAGGCATGATGGTCGGGAAAAGTCAGCGGCTGTACGTTCCGTGTATGGCTCGAAAGCTTTTCGATGAGCGGGGCAGGCGAGGCGATGCCTGTCAGGAGCAGGATGTGTTCGTCTGTCCGGATACTTTCGAGGGTACGTTCGGGTGCAGCTACAAACAGGGGTTGAAGTTTTCCGTATGCCAGGGTGGTAAAGAATAGGCTTTGCCGGCGAAGCGGAGCCAGTTCGTTGCGGATGGCTTCCCTTTCTTCCTTAGTCATGTCGGGCGGACATTTGGTAACTATCAGGATGTCTGCCCGTACTTTTCCACTGACCGGTTCACGTAGTCGTCCTGCCGGAAGCAAGGCATCGCGTGTAATCAGTCGGTGCCAGTCGGTAAGCAGGATGCTGATGCCCGGGTGTACATAACGGTGCTGGAAAGCATCGTCAAGCAAGATGACCCGTGTGCCCGGTGCCGTATGTCCGTCGGTTAGCAGGCTAATGCCGTGACACCGGTCGCGGTCTACCGCCACATAGATGTCGGGATACTTGTGCAACATCTGATAAGGCTCGTCGCCTATCTCTTCGATGGGTGTTTCCGGATTGCCCAATACGAAGCCTTTTGATTTCCGTTTATATCCCCGGCTCAGTACCGCTACCTGGTAAGTTCCCCTCAATAAACGTATCAAGTATTCGGTATGCGGTGTCTTGCCGGTTCCTCCTACGGTCAGATTGCCGATGCAGATAACCGGTGTGCGAAAGCGGTGTGCGTGCAACACGCCTGTGTCGAACAGGAAGTTGCGCACCCTTACACCTATCCCGTATAGCCAGGCTATCGGGAGCAGGAAGCGGTATATCTGTATTTTCTTCGGAGGTCTTTGCATATTTCAGTTGACTAGTCCCTAGTACCTAGTCTTCTAGTTACCTAAAAATCTAGTCTGTTAATTTCAGCATAAACGGCATGCGTGCTTGGATGCGGTCGGCATCCTTGAGATTCTTTACGAACTGAAGAGGCTCATACCATTCGCCCAACTGTTTTTTCAGTCCCATGGAGAGGTAATGGTCGGTGCCGGTCTTCAGCAGGCTGGTGAAGAACTCGTCCTGTTTGGGATAACTTAGTACGGTATATTCGGTTATCTCGGCACGCTCGGCGGCGATGGCGATGGCACGGTCGATACCGCCCAACTCGTCTACCAGCTTCAGTTCTTTAGCCATTTCGCCTGTCCATACTCTGCCTTCGGCTATCTTCTTGATGTCTTCTACCTCCATCTTGCGTCCGTCGGCACAACGTTGGGTAAAGAGTGCGTATCCCTTGTTCACCATTCCTTGTACCAAGGCTTTTTCTTCTTCGGTGAACGGGCGGCTGATATCGCCCAGGTCGGCAAGCGGATTGGTCTTGACCACATCAAAGTGGATACCCAGCTTGTCGTTCAGCAGCTTTTCGGCGTTGGGAATCATGCCGAAGATACCGATGGAGCCGGTCAGTGTGGTAGGTTGAGCCACAATCCAGTCGGCTGCACACGAGATGTAATAGCCGCCCGAAGCCGCATAGTCGCCCATCGATACGATAACAGGCTTTGCTTCCTTCAGCAACGTCACTTCACGCCATATCTGTTCCGAGCCGTAAGCACTTCCTCCCGGCGAGTTGACGCGCAGCACTACGGCTTTCACGTTTTCGTCTTCACGCAAGCGACGCAGGTCGTTTATCATTTGTTCCGAGTTGATGCCTTCGTCGGCAGTCAGGGTACCGTCTACAATCTCGCCGGCTGCATAATATACCGCCAGGATATTGCCGCTCTTGTCTTTCGGCACATTGCGCTTCACGTTTACCATATCTTCCAGGTAAAGGCTGTTCAGCGTTTCGTCCTCATCGGTTTCGGTCAGTTGCTTCAGGTAAGCCAGCATGCCGTCTTTATACACCAGCGTATCTGCCAGTCCGGCTTTCAGGTAGGCTTCGGCAGGCTGGAAGTCCATGTTGCGGTCTGCCAGTGCGTTGAGGCTGTCGGCAGAGATGCCGCGCGATGCCGATATGCCTTTCACCATTTCTCCCCAAATGGAATTGACGAACGCTTGCGTCTGTTCGCGGTTGGCAGGGCTCATCTCGGTAGATGTGTAAGGCTCTACCGCCGACTTGTAAGTGCCTACGCGGAAGATTTGCATTTCTACGCCCACCTTGTCGAGCAAGTCTTTGAAGAACATCGTCTGGGCAGCCAGTCCGTGCCAGGCAAGGCTTCCTTGTGGGTTGACCGCCACTTTATCTGCCACACTTGCCAGGTAATAAGTGCTTTGGCTGTAGTTGCCTCCGTAGGCGACGATGAATTTTCCGCTTTCCTTGAAGTCGAGCAAGGCGTCGCGAATCTCCTGCAGCGATGCGCTCGAGCAGGCAAATGTCCCTGCCTGGATGCAGATGCCTTTTATCTTTTCGTTTTCCTTGGCTTTACGGATGGAGCTGAGAATGTCGTTCAGTCCGTAGGTCGTGAACCGTTCGCCCAATAGTTGGCTCATGGGATTCGACTGGCTGCGTTCTTCCACGCTCCCGTTCAGGTTGAGTACGAATACCGAATTGTCTTTTACTGTTGTTTCTGTTCCCGAGGAAGCCACCATGCCGGCAAGGCTGGCGATGCCGATGATGACAAAGATGGCTCCCACGACGCAAAGGCCGATGATGGTAGCCAAAAGGTACTTTAAGAAATCTTTCATGTTGTAATGTGTTTAGGGTTTCTTTTGCACAAAGATAATGATTTCCGTATATTCTGCAAATCTTTGTCTCAACCAATTCTGTATCGGTGTGAAAAAGCCGCCGGCTGTCTTGCTTCGCGCAAGTCTGCCGGCGGCATAGGTTATTTTAAGAGAACTTATGGATTGATGCGGATTAGCGGGATGCGAAAACGTGCAAGGCTATTCCGTTTTCAGGTTCTTTACGGGATTCTCCCGGGTAGCTTTCAGGCTGATGAGGAAAACCGATGTCAGTGAGATGGCGGCTACCGCCGCAATGGAAGTTATCGGCACCCACCAGGGGAAAGCGCTGTCGAAGGTTACAATCTTATCAATCTGACGGATGCCGAACACCATCAGCGGGACGGCTATCACGAGGCTGGCGGCAAGCGATACCGTCGAGAACTTCATCAGCCTTTCCATCTCTCCCGCCGGACTGGAGCCGAAGACTTTGCGTATCGCCATGTCGCGCTTGCGCTGGGCAATGAAGTAAAGGCTCATGGCGGTCAGTCCCAGTAAGGAGATGAGCAGGGCGGCGCCGGTGAAGATAACGATGACTTTGCCCAGGCGGATAATATCCGAGTAGGTATCCAGCAATAATTCGCTATACCATTGCGATTCGAACGGAACCCCGTCTATCATTTCCGAATAGAGTGCGTCCAGTTGTTTCTTGTAAGCATTCAAGTCTCCGTCACGGGTTTCTACCAGTATTGTCCACGGGTAGGTCATTTCATGGTAAGGCACAATCTTGAGCAGTACCGGGCGTGGCTTGTCCAATGCCGAATAGAGTTGGAAGTCCGGAATGCGCCCGGCAATATTTACTTTCCAGGTACCTGCCGTGTTCACAAACGAAGACGCATCGTCCGGCAAAGCCAGTTCCTTATACGCCTGATGATTCAGATAACGGTTTGACGGGTCTGATGACAGACCATAATCTTTTTCCACAGGAATGTGGAAGATGGAGAAGAAAGCCGAATCGGCTACAAAACTCCGGAAATCCACGGGAACAGATTCTCCTTTCACATTGAACTCGGAAAGTGCGCCGTTGCCTCCATTTACGGGAGTCCCTTGTGTAAAGCAGACATGTTTGACGAACGGAAGTTTGTACGCTTCGTCACGGAAACGCATCAGATTCTTTGTTTCGCTCAGATTCGGATAGCAAAGTACATTCCCGAAACTATAGCCTAACGGCTCGTGCCGGATGTGATAAAACTGTACGCCAAGATAAAGCGCACAAGCGAGGAGGGCTATCGTAACCCCGCACTGTACCACATACAGCACGCGCAGGTAGACCGTTTTCGTTTTTCTTCTGAATGTGCCTTTCACTACATCCATCGGATTGTATCCGGACAGGACAGAAGCCGGGATAAAACCGGATACGGCGGAAAGCAACACGATTCCGGCTATATACAACGACAGGGTCAGAAAGTTCAAGTCGCCTGTGATGTCCAGTTTTATCTGCAACAGATTCATGACATAAGGTTCTGCCGCTTTAGCCAGAAGGAAAGCTATCACGAACGCAGCCAGAATCATGCCGGCAGATTCGGCCATCATCCGCCAGAAGATGTCGGCAGGGGTCGAGCCCAGTAGGCGGCGTGTAGCCATTTCCTTGGCACGATAAGAGGTCTGTGCAATGCTCATGCTCACATAGTTACAAACCGCCATCATGAGAATCAGCAGTCCTGTCACCAGCATGATGATTACAATCTTATAGTTGAACTGGTTCATCTTCATACACTCTACTTCGGAAAAATAGACTTCCCGCATCGGCACCCAGTATGCTTCCGTTAGCGTCTCATTCTGATAAATCCAGGCAAATGTCTTGAGCCATGCCAGCATGTCATCGTTCTTATCGTTCGGGTTTACTCCTTCGGGCACACGGATGAAGACGTTTACTCCGCCGAAGTTCTGCATGTGCGTGTTCTCGATAGCTGCAGCCCAGTTGATGTATTTCATTGCTTCGAAAGGAAAGACCATTTCCGTTTCCGAAGGGAAAATGGAGTTATCGATGTCCTCCATGACTCCTGTTACGGTATAGACGTGCTTGTCGGTAAAGTTCATGCGGATGGTTTTGCCCACTGCTTCTTCTTTTCCGAAAATACGGTTGGCTGCCGAACGTGAGAGCACTACACTGTAGTCGTCCTGCAATACTTGTTTGGGATTGCCTTCCAGTAAAGGGAAACCGAAGAACTCGAAGAAATTTTCTTTGGCAAGCAATATTTTCGCGTCGTATTTCCGTCCTTCCACATCGGCATATTCATCGCCTACGCCTGCACTGTTTGCACTTACGCACCAATCTTCTATTTCGGGATAGCGGCTTGCCAGGCGTTCACCTACAAGATAGTGTGCTCCGAACATGGCTTCGGAAGCGAACAGATAAGTGCGGTCTGCATCTTTTGTCTTTTTGTCTACGGTAAGCTGGCGTGTCACCATGTTGGCGATGAGGAGCACAAACATCAGCGAGATGCCCAGTCCTGCCACGTTGACAAAGGTGAAGAGTTTGTTGCGTTCCAAAAATGTGAAATAAGTTTTCATACTGAATGTGTTTCGTCTTATGATTTGTTTCTTATTCTGTCTTGATGGAGTTTGCCGGGTTTTCGTTGGCGTTCTTCCAGCTTTGTACCGTGACCGTCAGCATGGTGATGGCGGTGACGAGCAGGAAAGAAGTAAGGAATATCCAGGCATGTATGGGCGTGCGCTCGGCGAAGCCTTCCAGCCAGTGCTTGCCTATCCACCAGCCGAAGGGGGCAGCCACTACAAAGCACCCCATTAATATATATAGGTAGCGGCGGTTGAACATCCGGAGTATCTCGCCCGTTGTGCTTCCGAAGATTTTGCGGATTCCTATCTCCTTGCGGCGGTATTCGCTTTCGAACATGGTCAAGCCGAATACGCCGATGATGCTGATGACGATAGCAAGCAGGGAGAAGAGCAGGATTTGCTTGGTGAATCGCAGTTCGTTGCGGTACGCATTGTCGAGCACTTGGTCCATAAAGCGGAAATGGAAGTCGTGCCCCGGCGTGAACTTCTCCATGGCTTTCTGCAGCGAACGGATGATTTCCACTTTGTCTGTTCCGGCGGAGATGCGGACGTTGACGGTGTTTTCGTAATTCCAAAGTTTGGCTTTGCTGACGTAAATGAAAGCCATTGGTTCGGTGCTGTCATTGTTTCGGAATGTGCTGAACTTGATATTCTCGCAGAAACCCACTACGTTCCAGTCGCCCGGAGTAGAGGGCATATCTACTGCCATCCATGGATATTTCTTCCGTGCGGCTTCATTGAAGATGTACACGCCATTATCGCTGGGCTTGAAATTACGTCCATCGGTAATGCGGATGCCCATTACGTCTAAGTAACGGTAGTCTACCGGGAAACAGGCGAAATTAATGCTCTTGTCTCCTTCGCCTCGTCCCCAACTCATATAGGTATCTCCCGAATTGAGCACGAATTGCGAAAACGCTACGCCTTCTACGCCCGATATCCGGGAAAGTTCTTCTACTACAGCGTCTTTTTGCTTCCGTGCTTCTTGAGTCATTTCGCCCACGATGATAGCATCCTTGTCATAGCCATATTCCGAGGTGCGGATGTATCGGCTTTGGGTGTACATGATTCCGATAGCGATGATGAGCATAAACGCCACGAAGAACTGGAAGCAGACTAATATCGTGCGCAGCTTCTTCCCTTTAGGCGAGAGACCGAACGAACCTTTCAGCACGAGGGCAGGAGGGAACGAGGTGACGTAGAAAGAAGGATATAATCCCGCCAGCACGCCAATCAAAATACTGATGCCGAACGTGGCGGCTATTAAAGGAAGATGTTTGCTCAGGCTGAGGTTTGCCGTCACGAGGTCTTGCACGCCCGAATCGCGCAAGATGAGCAGCAATACGATGGATGCAGCAAAGGCGATGAGGCTGATAAGTACGGATTCCGCCAATAGCCCTCTGCGCAACGAACCGGTAGTGGCTCCCAATACCTTTTGCGTGTTGATGCTCTTGATGCGCATCGGCGTTTCGGCAAGCGAGAAGTTCATGAAGTTAATGGCAGCTACGATGATAATCAGGAACGATACGCAGATGAGCAGGTAGACCGTGGTGCGGCTGCTGGCGCTTTTGTTGCCGATTTTCGAGAAATGCACTTCCGATAGGGGAGTGAGGTTGAAGAAGTTGGAATTGTCTTTTTCTTGCTTGAGACCTTCCCTCAAGTCGCCTGGCGCAACTTTAAGAAGCTGCTGGAAAGCCAGCTTTTCCACTTCGGAAACATTTGCCGGATTGTCCAGCCGGTAATAGCAAGTGTAGTTCCAGTTTCCCCAGTCGTTTTTGTCTTGGTCAGGGTCAAACGGCATAAAAATATGATTGCCTATCTGCGAGTTTTCGGGAAAATCTTTGTAGACACCGCCTACGGTCACGGGTTTGTTGTCCGATTGTTTGCCTTGGAACAGCATTTTGCCTACGGCATCCGTGCTTCCGAACATACGCATAGCCATCGAGGCGGGAATCAGCACGTTGTCTTTCTTTTCCAACGCATCGGTAGAACCCGCTATCATTTCGGGCTGGAACACTTTCATAAAGTCGCCGAAACCGAAGGCGGTAGTTTCGTTGAACAGGTTTCCGTTCACTTCATAATCGTTGTCGTTTACCCATCCGGTCATGGCGTATGCCTGCACATGCGGCGAGGCTGTGCCAATCAGTTCGGCAATAGGGCGCGGAGTCCAAAGCTGCCAGCCCCATTCCTCATTGGGCTTGATTTCCAGCCGGAATATCTTTTCATAATTCTTATACCCTTTATTGAAATTCAAATCATAGTCTACCTGCGTCATGATGACGAAGAAGGAGGCGAAGGCGATTGCCAGCCCGATGATGTTCAGGACGCTTGCCGTGAAGAAGCGCCGGAAGGTATGCGAGAAGTTGCGTGCTAAGGTGTTCATGTGGTTATTTACTATTTAGCGATTTACTATTTACGATTTCTTTTCACCACAGATTACACAGATTTTTTAATTGATATTTCTGTGTATCCTGTGGTCCTGTGTTTTAAATTTATTAATCTGTGTAATCTGTGGTGAACTTTATTTCATTCTGTCTTGATACTGTTCGCCGGATTCTCGTTGGCGTTCTTCCAGCTTTGCACCGTGACCGTAATCATGGTGATGGCGGTGACGAGGAGGAAGGAGGTGAGGAATATCCAGGCACGGATAGGTGTGCGTTCGGCGAATCCTTCCAGCCAGTGCTGTCCTATCCACCAGCCGAAGGGGGCGGCAACGATGAAGCATCCTATCAGTATATATAGGTACCGCTTGTTGAACATGCGGAGGATTTCGCCCGTGGTGCTTCCGAATATTTTCCGGATGCCGATTTCCTTGCGGCGGTATTCGCTCTCGAACATGGTCAAGCCGAATACGCCGATGATGCTGATGACAATAGCAAGCAGGGAGAAGAGCAGGATTTGCTTGGTGAATCGCAATTCATTGCGGTACGCATTGTCGAGCACTTGGTCCATAAAGCGGAAATGGAAGTCGTGTCCCGGTGTGAACTTCTCCATTGCCTTTTGCAGCGAACGGATGATTTCCACCTTGTCTGTTCCGGCGGAAATGCGGACGTTGACGAAGTTTTCCCAGCGTCCCCAGTCGGCATAAGCTTTACCGTAAATGAAGAAACCCATCGGTTGGGCATCGTTGTCATTGCGGAACGTACTGTATTTTATGTTCTCACAAAAACCTACTACAGGGAAGTCGCCGGGAGTAGCAAGTTGGTCAACTTTCATCCACGGATATTTCTGGCGGGCGGCTTCATTGAATATATACACATCGCCATCGCCAGGCTTGAAGTCGCGTCCTTCAGTGATCCGGATACCCATTACTTTTAGGTAGCGGTAATCTACTGGAAGCACATCGAACTGGATATGCTTGTCATCGCTTCCGCGTCCCCAGCCCATGTAAGAATCACTTGAGCTTAGGATAAACTGGGAGAACGCTACGCCTTCTACTCCCGAAATGCGGGACAGTTCGCCGACTACCGCTTCCCGCTGGAGAATTGCGTCCCATGACATATTGCCTACCACGATGGCATCTTTGGCATAACCGTAATCGGTGGTACGGATGTAGCGGCTTTGGGTGTACATAATTCCGATGGCGATGATGAGCATGAATGCCACGAAGAATTGGATGCATACCAAGACTGTGCGCAGCTTTCGTCCCTTAGGCGATAAGCCGAACGAGCCTTTCAGAGCCAATGCCGGCGGGAAAGACGTTACATAGTAAGCGGGATAAAGTCCTGCTAACGCACCCATCACGATGCTTATGCCGAAGGTGGATGCCAATAGAATCGGATGTTTCATCAGGTCCAAGTCGGCTGTAACCAAGTCTTGCATACCTGAGCCACGCAGCGTCAGCAGGATGAGGATAGACAGACCGAAAGCGATAATGCTAATCAAAACCGCTTCCGAAATCAGACTGATGCGGAGCGAACCTACAGTAGCTCCCAATACCTTTTGTGTATTGATGCTTTTCACCCGCATTGGGGTCTCGGCAAGGGTGAAGTTCATGAAGTTAATGGTGGCGATGATGACGATGAGGAACGAGACGCACAACAACAGGTAGACCGTGGTGCGGCTGCTGGCACTCTTGTTGTCTACTTTCGAGAAGTGTACGTCCGCTATTGGGGTAAAGTGCAGGAATTCGGAAGAATCTTCATCGTCCGTTGCGTTTACCCGTTCCGGAACCAGTTCCGCCATTCTTTTATAGACTAACTTGCTCAGTTCGTCCGGATTCAGTGTGCCGTCAGTCCGGAAATAACAGTTGTAGTTCCAGTTCCGCCAGTTGTCTTTGTTGTCGTTGGGCGAGAGAGGCAGGAAGATGTAGTTGCCTATCTGTGAATTTTCGGGAAAATCCTTGTACACTCCGCCTATGGTCAGCGGTCGGTTGTCCGCCTGTTTGCCTTCGAAAATGGTTTTTCCTACAGCGTCTGTACTTCCGAAGAACCGTATTGCCATTGATTGAGGAATCAGGATGTTTCTTTCTATATTGAGCACATCGGCGGTGCCGGCAATCATTTCAGGCTGGAATGTCTCCATAAAGTTGCCGAATCCGGTAAGGGTCGTTTCCCTGAATGAGTGTCCGTTGATTTCGTATTCCACTTCTCCGGAGAAAGATGAAACAATGGTAAGTGCTTGGATGTGGGGCGAACTGCTGCTTATTAGTTCACATAGCGGGCGTGCCATCCACGTCTGCCAGCCATTGTCATCGTTGGGATAAACCTCTACCCGATAGATGTTCTGGTAGTCCTTATACCCTTTATTGAAATTCAAATCATAGTCCACCTGCGTCATGATGACGAAGAAGGAGGCGAAGGCGATTGCCAGCCCGATGATGTTCAGGACGCTTGCCGTGAAGAAGCGCCGGAAGGTATGCGAGAAATTGCGTGCTAAGGTGTTCATATGCTCATTTACTATTTAACAATTTACTATTTACGGTTTTTGGGTTTCCTGTAGGGGCGTATCGCATACGCCCTAAATACATCCACGTGAATGTATTCGGGCGTATGCGATACGCCCCTACAGGATGGGTTATTATTCCCCGACTTTCAGCCGGCGGTTGTCGATTTTGCCCAAGAAACTGTCGCGGAGGGTTGCCGTGCGGGCTTTGCCGCTCAGCTTGAGCGAGCTGACACCGTCGGCAGTGGCTTTCAGGTGGTCGCAATATACGTTGATGCTGCCTTTGCCCACTCCGTCAATATCTATTTGTGCTGTCTGGCAATGCAGGTCGGCGATTTCCACCGTGCCTACACCGTCTATTTCGAAACGGATGTTTCCGGCTTTCAGCGTGCCTTCGCATTCGAATTTGCCTACGCCGTCTATTCCCACTTTTTCCAATGCGGGGGCAGAGAGGTAGAGGGTTGCGCCTTGGAGATTTTGGTTGGGTTTGCTCTCTTTCCGTTGGTCGATGGTCAGGATGCCGTTTTCTACCGTGGTGGTGAGCCTTGCCAGTTCTTTTGCCTTGCCTTCGATGCGGCACGAGTAAGTGTCGCTTTGTGTGAAGCAGACAGTTGCCACGCCGTCGATGTGAATGGAGGTATATCCGCTGAGGTTGCGTGTCTCGCTGGTTTCGATGTCTTTTGCCATGCAGGCGTTGAGGCTTGCGCCGATGAATGCGATAAGTGAAAGGATAATCTGTTTCATGATTCGTAGTTTTTAAGTTGTTGTTATGCCGTTTAGGACCGTAAATTGGGCTTCCGCCGTCCGGAAAATGCAATTTACGGGCGTAAATTCTATTTTTTTCGTTCCGGAAGCCCAATTCGACCCCTCGAATTTCATTTTTTTCATTCGTGAAGCCCAATTCAGCCCCCTGAATTGTATTTTTTTCGTCCGGAAAGCCCGATTTACGGGCGTAAATTCTATTTTTTTCGTTCTGGAAGCCCAATTCGACCCCTCGAATTCCATTTTTTTTCGTCCGTGAAGCCAAATTCGTCCCCGTAAATCGGGGTTTTCACCACAGATTTTAATCAATTATTTTAATCCGTGTAATCTGTGGTGAAAAAATTATTTCAGGATGAGCACTTCGTTGTCTTTGTAGCTTTCGTAGCCGGAGACGATGACCCGTTCGCCTTTCTCCAGTCCTTCCAATACCTCATAGTATTGCGGGTTTTGGCGTCCGATGCGTATCCGGCGGCGGTAAGCTTTCTTTCCGTCCTTGTCGAGGACGAATATCCAGTTGCCTCCCGTTACCTGGAAGAAGGTGCCTTTGGGGATAAGTACACTCTGGGTAGGTTCGCCCAGTTGCAGGTCGATGTAATAGGTCTGTCCGCTCCGGATATTCTCGGGACGTTTGCCTTCGAATATGAGGTCGGTACGGAAACGCCCTTCTCGCACTTCGGGATAGACCTTCCGTACTTTCAGGCGGAAAGTAGAGCCTTGGCGTTCGAAGGTAGCCGGCAGTCCGTTCATTACCCGGTCGATATAGTGTTCGTCTATCATGGCTTCAATCTTGAAGTCGGACAGGTCGTTGATTTGTCCCACCATCTGCCCGGCGGTAATGTTTTGCCCCAGTTCCACATCAAGCAATCCCAGCTCGCCGTCAATCGGGGCACGCACCTCCAGCTTGTCCTTGCGCTCGCGGATGAGCAGTACATTTTGGCGCATGTTCTGCAGGTTCTCTTCCATCTGGTCCATTTGGATAGTGCGGTAAATAGAGTCTTGCACAAGGCGTTCGCTGATGAGGCTGTGCTGTTTCTGTGCCACCTGATAGTCTTCCTGTGCCTGAAGGTATTCCTCACGGCTGATAAGGCGTTCATTGTACAGGCGTTCGTATTGGCGGAAGGTGCGGAGCTTGCGGCGTGTATCTACATCGAGCTGCACCTTTTCGGTCTCATTGTTCAGCTTGTCTTGCTGCATGGTCACCTGGGTGTTGCGCAAGAGGTTTTGTTTCTCCGCCAGTTCCGATTCGGCGTTCAGTATCTGCAGGTCGAGGTTCGAGTTGCTCAGGCGCAGGATGATGTCGCCTTTCTTCACATGCGCGCCTTCCTCCACTACCTTTTCCTGCACGATGCCTCCTTCTTCGGGGCTGAGTTGCACGATGGAGATGGGTTGCACTTGTCCGTTCAGGCGGATATAGTCGTTGAATTCGCCGTAAGTGACATCGGCGATGTTCAGCGAATCGCCGTCGATGCGCAGGGTGGAAGCATGGTTGCCGAAGATAATCCACACCAGCAGAATCAGGATAACGGCTCCCCCGGCAATGTAAGGGATGTGTTTCTTTTGGATGCCTTTTTTCTTTTCAAGTTGAATGTCCATATCTTTTTTCTAATTAACAGTTAACAATGAATAGTTCATAACAGCGGGTGTTTTCATTCTTCACTCTTTATTCTTCATTCCGAATGATTTCCTCTCCTTTATAATAATCTACCAGACGGCATTTCATTACGTAGGTCAGTTTGCTTTGTAATAGTCCCGTCTGGCTTTCCAGCAGGGTGGCGGCGTTGTTCTGTACATCGAGCGAGGTCATCAGCCCTTCTTCGTACTTGCGCCGGGTCACCCGGTAGGCGATAGAGTCGGATGCCACCTTCTTTTCCATCTGCAGGCTTTCTTTCAGGTAGCCTTCACGGTCTTGCACGGCTTGCATTACCAGTTTCTGCAAGGCTTCCTTTTGGGCTTCGTATTGCTGGCTGGCAATGAGGTAATTGTTTTTTGCCTGTTTCAGGCCGACTCCTCCCTGTAGTCTGCCGAAGATAGGGATGCTCATCGAGATGCCGAAGTAGGAACCGAAGTTGTTTTTCATCTGGTCGGCATAGTTCTGGTATCCGCTTTGGTGCAGCTCTTTATAATAAGAAGAGGAGATGCCTCCGAAGATGCTGATGGTGGGGAAGAGCGAGCTCCACGAAATCTTGCGCGACATCCGTGCTGCTTCCCTGTTCATCTCTGCCTGGCGTAAAGTGGGGTTTGTATATAAGGCAAGACGGAATATGTCGTCTGCCTTGTCTTGCGTAAGCTGTATTTGGTCGATGGCAGATACCTCTATCAGGCGGGTGTCGAGTGCGAGGGTGTCTCCTACCGGATAGTTCATCGTTTGCTTCAAGGTGAGCATGGCTGTCGCGTAGAGGTTCCGCTGGCGGGTCAGGTTGTAGGCGTCGGTCGCCTGTTGGGCTTCCATTTGTGCCACGTCTGCCATGCCTTTCAGCCCCAGCATTTCCTGGCGTTTGGTCTTATAGACTAAGGAGTCGCTTTCCAACAGCTTCTTTTCCGCCAATCGGGTCGTGCCGTAGTAGTAAAGCGCGTCGATGTATGCCTGGAAGGTTTCGAGTGCGGTGTTGTCGCGTGCTTCCTGCAGGGCAGCCTTGCCTAAAAGCAGGTTGGCTTTCGACCGGCGTATCTGGTTGATGAGGCTTCCTCCTTGGAAAATGGGCATGGAGGCTTCCATCGCATAACCGTTGTTGAAAGTGGATTGCGAGATATAGGTATTGGTCGCGGGGTCTACCGAGCGTCCGAAACTATATTGCGCGCCGACGCTTCCGCTTACGCCGGGCAGGAACTGACCGATGGCTTTCATCCGGTCGAGCCGATAATTGTCGGCTTCCAGTTGGCGTTGTTTCACCGTGCGGTTATGTTCTACCGCGTATGCCATGCAACGGTCGATATCCCATTTCTCTTGGGCGGCTGCCGAAAGGCTGCACAAGCAAAGCAGCACGCCGATTGATTTCCGTATATTCATGTCCTTTCTTTTATTTCGTTTGTTTCTGCCAAACTCCAAGCAAATATCGTGCCAGAAAATTAAATCGTTGATTTGTAATGTATTGCGTATTTTAACATTTTAGAGAGTGTCAAAAAATTAGACACCTGGTGTCAAAAAATTAGACACCCGACGTGAAAGGGCATATCGTTTCTTTGCGTATCTTTGCGGGAGTTAGTTGACAAGGTATCAGGTGACGAGTTGACAAGGCTTTAGTCGACAAGGCATCGGTTGATGAGGTCTTGAGTATATCAGTAAAACTATTTAAAGCCTTGTCACCTCGTCAACTCGTCACCTAGTCAACTGAAAACATTCTTAAACGTGAAACAATGACAAAACAAGGAACTTTATTGGTCGTGGATGATAATCGCAACATCCTGACTTCGCTGCAATACTTGCTGGTAGACTATTTCGAACGGATTCTGACACTCGATTCTCCGGTGACGATACCTACTTTGTTGGCACAGAACGAAGTGGATGTGGTGTTGCTGGACATGAACTTTTCCTCGGGCATCAATAACGGGAATGAAGGGCTTTATTGGCTGAGGGAAATCCGCCGCATCCGTCCGCAGGCTGCCGTAGTGCTCTTTACCGCGTATGCCGATATTGACCTTGCCGTGACAGGCATCAAGGAAGGGGCTGCCGACTTTATCGTGAAGCCCTGGAACAATGACAAGCTGATTCATACCTTGCTCGATGTATATCATAAGGTACGCACGATGCGGAAGGAGAAGAAACGTGCCGGAGCGGTAGCCGAAGGGAATGATGTGGCGATGTATTGGGGCAATTCGCCTGCCATCCGTCCCTTGCGGGCACTGGTGGAAAAGGTCAGCACGACCGATGCCAATATCCTGATAACCGGCGAGAACGGTACGGGAAAAGATATGTTGGCACGCGAGATACACCGTTTGTCGAACCGCAAAGACGGTCCGATGGTAGTGGTCGATATGGGTGCCATCGCCGAATCGTTGTTCGAAAGCGAACTGTTCGGCCATGTGAAAGGCTCGTTTACCGATGCCCATGCAGATCGTATCGGCCGTTTTGAAGCTGCCGACGGAGGCACCTTGTTCCTGGACGAGATAGCCAACCTGCCTTATTACCTGCAAGCCAAGCTGCTGACCGTCATTCAAAAAAGATGTTTCGTAAAGGTAGGAAGCAACACGCCGCAGCCGACTAATATCCGTTTGATTTGTGCTACCAACCGCGACTTGGATGAGATGGTGCGTAAGGGAGAGTTCCGCGAAGACCTGCTTTACCGCATCAATACCATTCATCTGCACATCCCTTCACTCCGTGAGCGGAAAGAGGATATCCTTCCTTTGGCACGTCTGTTTCTTGCCCGCTATGCCAAGCAGTATGGCAGGACTAACGGTGTCTTTTCGCCCGAAGCAGCGGCACGATTGCTGGCGCATCCGTGGTATGGCAATATCCGTGAGTTGCAGCATACCATCGAAAAAGCGGTGATTCTTTCTGAAGACGGCGAATTGCGTGCCGAATCGTTGCAGCTGGAAACAGTCTCCGGGAAAGAAGAAGGACAGCCCGAAAGCGGAAAGCCGGAAGTGGCTTTCCATACGTTAGACGAGATGGAACGCACTATGATTCAACAGGCTATTGACCAGTGCGATGGCAACTTGTCGCAAGCTGCAGTCAAGCTGGGAGTTACCCGACAGACACTTTACAATAAAATGAAACGCTATGGGCTATAGATGGATATATTCGGCGTCAGTCCGCTTGGGCGTCCTGGCAGGAGGTGTGATGCTGCTCACTATCGGTGTGATGCGGCAAGACTGGTGGTCGGGCATCGGCGGAGGCATCTTATGCGCCTTGAGCCTGTGGATGTCTTACCGGATGCAGCAACAGTTGCGCGAGAAGAGCTGGCTGATGTTGGAAGCTATCCGCAACCGTGATTACTCGTTCCGTCTTCCGCTTTACGGTTTTTCGGGAGGCGAACGGGTTTTGCAGGAAACATTGAACCAGTTCGGCAGCCTGATGAGCGAACAGAAACAGCTGATGGAGCAACGCGAACGGTTCTACGGACAAATCTTGTCGAGCGTCAGTTCGGGTATCATTGTATTGGATGAGAATCAAGCCATTGTACAGTCCAATCCGGCTGCTGCCCGTTTGCTGGGGGTTCCGATGCTCAGCACCTTGCGTCAGTTAGAGCGTCTGGATGCCGAAGTGCCGCAGTTGTTACGGACGTTGAAAGCCGGAGAACGGTGCAACTTGCAATATGCGACCGTAAAAGGCGAGGTGCAATTATCGGTGCGTGCTACCGAGATGGTTTTAGGTGATGAGAAGGTACGTATCCTGACGCTGAACGATATCCGGAGCGAGCTGGATGCCAAGGAGCTGGACTCATGGATTAAGCTGACCCGTGTACTGACCCACGAAATCATGAACTCGATTGCCCCCATCTCTTCGCTGAGCGAAACCTTCCTGAAGCGGAAAGATGTGATTGACGGTCCGCTGTATGCCGGCATCCGTGCCATCCATGAGACTTCTACGGGCTTGATATCCTTTGTAGACAGCTACCGTAAGTTCTCGGCATTGCAGAAGCCTGACCCCGAACCGTTCTACCTAATCGATTTGCTACACCAGATACAGGGATTACATCTGGTGCCCGATACGGTGACACTCACGTTGCAGATAGAACCGACGGAACTGATGCTGTATGCCGACCCGAACCTGATACGGCAGGTATTGATTAATATACTGAAGAATGCGGTGCAATCCATAGGCAGTATGCCGGGACATATCCACGTGCGTGCCTACAGCGCAGCCGATGAACACGTATTTGTCTATATCAGCAACGATGGTCCTGCCATTCCCGAAGCGGAAGCCGAACAGATATTCGTGCCTTTCTTTACCACCCGTACCAACGGAAGCGGCATCGGCCTTTCACTTTCCCGTCAGATTATGAAGTTGTCGGGCGGAAGCATCAGTTTGCTCCGTGCCGGGACCAATGGCTGGAACACCACATTCGTCTTGGAGTTTGAATAGGCAACGAGCTGGCAGTTTGCCAACTCGTTACCTTGTCCGTTTTAGTTTCGTTTGCACGGCGATTCGTTACCGAAGAGGTATGCAGGCTGATAGCCTCCGTAATCGACTACAATCTTTTCGAGGACAATGCCCGGGTCTTGCGGATGGAAATTTAAGGTATAGGTTCCGTCGGCAGATACAGGGAGCTTCATGCGTACTTGTTTCTCGATAACACGGCGTGCTACAGTGGGATAATAGATTGAATAAATATTTTCCGGGTCTTCATTCATGTTGTGGTTGAAGTTGATGACTTCTTCCTTTCCGCCTTCAAATCCGATACTGTATTTGTGTCCGGCTTCGTCATGGAAAGCCAAAGTGGATTTCACAATGATGTGTACGGTTACAGAGTCCGTTTTCTCAGGAATATTCAGCTTGTAGGAAAGCGACGCGCCTTCGGTCGGTACCGTGTAAGGCATGAGCGACATGGCACTCAGCGTGCGGCCCATGTAGGGAATGACTGTCCATTTAGCAGCCTGGGCATCGGTGCGGTTGAAATAATGTTCGGCTTCCATAGCCACATAGCCGTTTTGCCCTGTGAATACATAGCCTCCTGTTGCTGCTTCCGGATTCTTGATGCGGTGGATTTCGGGAAGCTTGTCGGCGGGGAAATTATCGTTCCACGAGGTGTAGCCGATGTGTTTCTGTATCATCATACCGTTCCATTTTCCGTTTGACATGGTCTGGTTATAGTCATCGCATAGTTGCTTGTCGCGTGCGAAAGCTTTTTCCACCTTGTCTGCCCACATATTGGCTTCGGGATTTCCTTCGGCATACCGTTTGAGGTTCATTGCCTGGGCATAATACATTTCGTGCAGGTTTGCCATGGCTTGCACAGGGAAAAGGATGAGTTGCTTGTAAGCGTCGCGGTATTCGGGTTTCAGACTGATATACTGGCGCAAGGCTTCAGCTTCCAGCTGTGCATAATCGCCTACCACTTGTCGCCACTCGCCGGTCTCTACATTATAGACTGTATGGTCGAGCATCTCGGCAGTGCTTCGTCCATTGTATTTGCAGCAAAGGTTGAGGATGCGTGCCGCTTCGTCTGCCTGGTCTGCCCCGAAGGCTTGTACACAGAAGTCGTGAGTATGTTGCAACAGGTTTTTCGTATTGAATGATTTCGGGTTCCATGCCATGTCAAGGAAAAGGGTGATGGGGTATTCCATCGGCTTGAGGTCGCCTACGTTAAGTATCCAGAGCTTGTCTACTCCGTAGTCGTAGGTCAACTGCAATTGTTCCCACATGTTCTGTATCGGAGTCGCGTTAATCCATTTCGAGTTGCGCGGCGCACCTACATAGTCTACATGGTAATACATGCCCCAGCCGCCTGGATGCTTACGCTCTTCGGCTGTCGGCAGACGACGGATATCGCCCCAGTTATCATCGCAAAGCAACAGGATAACATCATCGGGCACACGCAGTCCGCGGTCATAATATTCCAGCACTTCCTTGTAAAGCGCCCATACTTGCGGCGTTTCTTTGGCAGGGCGTCCGGTAACGTCCTTGATGATTTGACGCTGGTTTTTGAAGATTTTTTCCATCAGCCTCATGTTCTTTTCAAACTGAGGCACATATTCATGGTCTTTGCCTTCTTCGCCTCCCATAGCTGCATCACCGTCACCCCGCATGCCGATAGTCACTACGTCTTCCGTACCTTTCATGCGTTCGATACCTTCGCGGAAGAAACGGTTCAGCCCCTCGGGATTGGTGGCATAGTTCCATGCGCCATATCCTTCACGGTTGCGGGCATACTCCTGATGGTTGCGTGCCATCGGTTCGTGGTGCGAGGTGCCTATCATGATGCCCATCTCGTCGGCGGTCTTGCCGTTTTCGGGGTCATCGGCATAGAAAGCCCAGCCCCACATGGCAGGCCACATAAAGTTGCCCTTCAAGCGCAAAAGCAATTCGAAGACACGTGCGTAGAAACGGTGGTCTCCGTAGTTGGTGCCATACGTGTTTTTCACCCAGGTGGTAAGGCAGGGGGCTTCATCATTCAGGAAGATACCGCGGTATTTCACGGCAGGCTCGCCATCGGTATAGGTGCCGGCTTTCGCATAGACTTCGGCCTGATGAGGAACGGGTACATCCATCCACCAGTACCAAGGCGACACACCCATTTGTTTTGATAGTTCATAGATGCCGTATATTGTTCCGCGGCGGTCGCTTCCGGCAATGACCAGTGCCCGGTCTACATTGTTCAACGGTTGGTCAACCACTTGAATGATGTATTTTTCGTTTTTCCCTTCCAGGTCTTTTTTATTGAGCTTTCCTGTTTTGAACAGTTGTTTGATAAAAGGTGATTCGATGCTTCCTACTAAGATGTACGAACCGCTGGCGGGCGTATTTACGGTTTCAGCTCTCTTGCCGGTTACACGCCGGAAATCGTCTTGCAGGTTTTCTACGGCGATGAGGATGGCTTTGTTTTCGTTGCCGTCAACCAATATGCTACAAGGCTGTCCGTCGCTGACGACCGGGAAGGCTCCCTCTGTTTTCTTGAAAGCAATGAACGGTTCCGCCGCAAATGCGCAGAGGCAACCGAGCAAAAGCAAAAAGGAGATGCTTAGTCTTTTCATGGTTTTTAAAGTTTTAAAGTTTATCGTATTTCAATTATAATATGTTCGTATTGTTGTCTAGATGCATGCTTTTCTACTTTACCGGTCGTTTTATTATATGCGATAGGCAACGGATATCTATTGCAATCGCCAGTGAAATATGTCTTTTCCTGTGATTGTAATTGTACTGGCAAATGGCAAAGAGCTATTTTATAAGTTTTGACAATTCCGTCTTTTATGTCTATGCAAAAATAAAGAAAGTTACTTGATTTTTCGTGTACAGAGGTATCCTAATTATTCTTATTCGTATGTCGACATTCGTCCATGTAATAAAATCGTTCATTTATGTAACATGAAAAAAATCTGCCATCCTTTTGTCAACGAAAAGGATAGCAGATTTAAGTTATGAATCAAATGTTCAAGATGGGGTTATCCTGGTTGATTTTATGTCCTCCGTACCAGAAACGTACGTCCTCCAATCGGGGGATATACGTTTCCCATACGGAGGACGTACGTTTTCCAATTGGAGGACATAGAATGAAGACAGGGAAAAAGACGAAATGATGCACTTGAGACAGTGTTGTAATCCCGCTCTTGTGGAATCTTCCGCTGGACGCCAGTATGGCAGACGGCATCGGGAAAGAAGACAGGCGTTAAAAATCAAATGAAATAATTTAAAATAATATTTTGTAGTCAATTAAATGTTTTATATCTTTGCAGGCGAGATGAAAAAGAAGGTGGAGGGGCGGTAAAGCTCCTTTTTTTATTCACTATTAAGATTGCATGATAGACAAACAAGTTGTGACCCGGATAGTCGAAGAATGGCTGGACGGGAAAGATTATTTTCTGGTAGCTGTTTCTGTAAGTCCAGACGACAAAATCGTAGTGGAAATAGACCATGCGGATGGCGTATGGATTGACGATTGTGTGGACTTGAGTCGTTACATCGAATCGAAGCTGAACCGGGAAGAAGAAGATTATGAACTGGAAGTAGGTTCGGCTGGTATCGGGCAACCTTTTAAGGTGCTGAAACAATACTTGATACACATCGGTAAAGAGGTGGAAGTAATGGATGGCACCGGCAAGAAATGGACAGGTGTTCTGGCTGCTGCTGATGAAGAACATTTTACGATTACGGTAAAAGTTAAAATGAAGCCCGAAGGGGCAAAACGGCCGAAACTGGTAGACCAGGACCTGACTTTTGCATATAACGAAATAAAATACACCAAATACTTAATTAGCTTTAAATAGATTATGGCGAAGAAAGAACCTGCTGTCAGTTTGATTGACACGTTTTCGGAATTTAAAGAGTTGAAGAATATAGACCGCACCACCATGGTGAGCGTATTGGAAGAGTCGTTCCGCAGCGTGATAGCCAAGATGTTCGGTACCGACGAGAATTATGATGTAATCGTAAATCCGGATAAGGGCGATTTCGAAATATGGCGCAACCGTGAGGTGGTGGCTGATGACGAGCTGACCAATCCGAACAGGCAGATTTCGCTGACCGAAGCACGGAAGATAGACGCTTCGTATGAAGTGGGCGAGGAGGTGACCGATGAAGTGATATTTGAGAAATTCGGACGGCGTGCCATCTTGAATCTTCGTCAGACTTTGGCTTCGAAGATACTGGAGCTGGAAAAGGACAGCTTGTATAATAAATATATAGATAAGGTAGGCACCATCATTGCTGCCGAGGTGTACCAGATATGGAAAAAAGAAATCCTGTTGCTGGATGACGAAGGCAATGAACTGCTGCTCCCGAAAACAGAGCAGATTCCCAGTGACTTTTACCGGAAAGGAGAAACGGTGCGTGCTGTGGTAGCCCGTGTGGATAATAAGAACAATAATCCGAAGATTATCTTGAGCCGTACATCTCCTGTATTCCTGCAACGTCTGTTCGAACAAGAAGTGCCGGAAATCAATGATGGGCTTATTACCATCAAACGTATAGCACGTATTCCGGGAGAGCGTGCCAAGATTGCCGTAGAATCGTATGACGACCGTATTGATCCGGTAGGTGCATGTGTCGGTGTCAAAGGTTCGCGTATTCATGGTATTGTACGTGAATTGCGTAATGAAAATATCGATGTTATCAATTATACATCGAATATGCAGCTGTTTATCCAGCGTGCGTTGAGCCCGGCTAAGGTATCATCGATTGTGATGCATGAGGACGAAAAGAAGGCAGAAGTCTATTTGAAGCCGGAAGAAGTGTCGCTTGCTATCGGTAAAGGTGGTATGAATATCAAGCTGGCAAGTATGCTGACCGAATATACAATTGATGTATATCGTGAAGTAGACGAGAATGCAGTAGATGAGGATATCTATTTGGATGAATTCAAGGACGAAATAGACGAGTGGGTGATTAATGCCATCAAGGGTATCGGCATCGATACGGCTAAAGGGGTATTGAATGCTCCTCGTGAAATGCTGATTGAAAAAGCCGACCTTGAAGAAAATACGGTTGATGATGTATTGAGAATATTGAAAGCTGAGTTTGAGGAAAACACAGCTGACGAAAACACAACTGACAATGAATGAGTTAGTAATTAACAATTAATAATTGACAATTAAAGACGGTGGGTGTTGTTGTCCCATAAAGGAAGGAAATGCCGCTATTCATTATCAATTACTAATTGATAACATCGTTGTTGATTATTAATTGTTAATCATTGGTTGGTGGCCGTCGTTAAATTAATTGTTAATTATTAATTGTTTATGATGATAAGACTGAATAAAGTAACAAGAGATTTGAATGTAGGAATAGCTACGGTGGTAGATTTTTTGCAAAAGCAAGGTTATGCCATTGAAGCGAATCCGAATGCGAAGATAACTGACGAACAATATGCTGCACTTGTGAAAGAGTTTAGCAAAGACAAGGATTTGAAGATAGAGTCGGAGAAAATTTTCCAAGAACGTCAGAATAAAGAACGTAATAAGGCTTCTGTTTCGATTGAAGATCTGCAAGAAAGTAAAGCTAAGCCTGACCTGATTGAGACAGTAGTACCCGAAGAGACTCGTCCACGGTTTAAACCTGTTGGGAAAATTGATTTGGACAGTTTATATACGAAGAAGAAAACCAAACCGGCAGTAACTGAACAGGCTGGAGCGAAAGAGGAAGAGACAAAGGCGGAAGCTTCCGTGACTGAAGCGGGACAACAGCCTGTATCTGCAACGGAATCTGAACAGCCGGTAGCGGAGTCAACTTCTGCCGATAATGATAATAAGATGCAGGCGCAGGCACAAACAGATGAAAAGCCGATACAGCCTGAAGACAAAAATGCTGAGGACTTGAAACCGGAGCCGATGGAAGAGAAAAAAGAAACTACAGAACCGCAGAAAGTACAGGGTAGTACGGAAGATGAGGTGTTTAAAATACGTCCTACCGAGTTTAAATCGAAAATCAACGTAGTAGGACAGATTGACTTGGCTACGCTGAACCAGTCGACTCGCCCGAAAAAGAAGTCGAAAGAAGAAAAACGAAAAGAACGCGAGGAAAAAGACAGGCAGCGTCAGGAACAACGCCGGCAGATGAAGGATGCCATCATCAAGGAAATCCGGAAGACCGACGAGAAAGCAGAAAAGGGTAACTCGCAAGACAATGCCGGAAAGAAAAAGCGTAACCGTATCGGCAAAGAGCGGGTAGACATCAATGCAGCTGGAAATCAGTCGGCTCCGCGCAGCGAAGCCAAAGCGGGCAAGAATGCTCCGCAAGGCAGCGGCAAACATGGAAAAGACCGTTTCAAGAAAGCTGCAGTGAAACCCGAAGTAAGCGATGAAGATGTAGCAAAGCAAGTAAAGGAAACGCTGGCGCGTCTGACTAACAAAGGCAAGAACAAGGCTGCCAAATACCGTAAAGAAAAGCGGGAGAACCTGCAGAACCGTCAGCTGGAGCAGGAAGAGCTGGAACAAGAAGAAAGTAAGGTGTTGAAGCTGACCGAGTTCGTTACAGCCAACGAACTTGCCAACATGATGAACGTACCGGTGACACAAGTCATCTCTACCTGTATGAGTGTAGGTATCATGGTATCTATCAACCAGCGCCTGGATGCTGAGACCATCAACCTGGTGGCAGAAGAGTTCGGCTTCAAGACCGAATACGTAAGTGCTGAAGTATCGCAGGCAGTAGAAGAAGAAGCCGATAAGGAAGAAGACTTGTTGCCGCGCGCTCCGATTGTAACGGTCATGGGACATGTCGACCACGGTAAGACTTCACTGCTCGACTACATACGTAAAGCCAACGTGATTGCCGGTGAGGCAGGTGGTATCACCCAGCACATCGGTGCTTATAACGTGAAGCTGGAAGACGGACGCCACATTACGTTCCTCGATACGCCGGGACACGAAGCGTTTACCGCTATGCGTGCCCGTGGTGCGAAAGTCACCGATGTGGTTATCGTCATTGTAGCAGCCGACGACAATGTGATGCCGCAGACTAAAGAGGCTATCAACCATGCCATGGCAGCAGGTGTGCCTATTGTGTTTGCCATCAATAAAATAGATAAACCGGGAGCTAATCCCGACAAGATAAAGGAAGAACTGGCACAAATGAATTTCCTGGTAGAAGAATGGGGCGGCAAATACCAGTCGCAAGACATATCTGCCAAGAAAGGAACAGGCGTGAAGGAATTGCTGGAAAAGGTATTGCTGGAAGCTGAAATGCTTGACCTGAAGGCAAATCCCCATCGCAAGGCAACCGGTTCTATCATCGAGTCTTCACTGGATAAAGGACGTGGTTATGTAGCTACGGTACTGGTGTCAAACGGTACGCTGCATGTAGGCGATATCGTGCTGGCTGGTAAATATTATGGTAAGGTGAAGGCAATGTTCAATGAACGCAACCAGCGCATGAAAGAGGCAGGCCCTTCGGAACCGGTTTTGATTTTAGGTCTGAACGGTGCGCCTGCGGCAGGCGATACGTTCCATGTGTTCGATAATGAACAGGAAGCACGTGAGATAGCCAACAAGCGCGAACAGTTGCAACGCGAGCAAGGTCTGCGTACGCAGAAGATGTTGACGTTGGACGAAGTAGGACGCCGCTTGGCATTGGGTGACTTCCACGAGCTGAATATCATCGTGAAAGGTGACGTGGACGGTTCGGTAGAAGCGTTGAGCGATTCACTTATCAAGCTGTCTACTCCGCAGATACAGGTGAACGTGATTCACAAGGGAGTAGGACAAATCTCGGAATCGGATGTTTCGCTGGCAGCAGCTTCGGATGCCATTATCGTAGGTTTCCAGGTACGTCCTTCGGGCAGCGCGGCAAAACTTGCCGAACAGGAAGGTGTGGATATCCGCAAGTATTCCATCATTTACGATGCCATCGAAGAAGTGAAGGCAGCGATGGAAGGTATGCTTGCCCCGACGGTAAAAGAACAAGTCACTGCTACCATCGAAGTGCGTGAGGTATTCAATATCAGCAAGGTGGGTATGGTAGCCGGTGCTATGGTGAAGACCGGTAAGGTAAAACGTACCGATAAGGCACGTCTGATTCGCGACGGTATTGTCATCTACACCGGAAGCATCAATGCACTGAAACGTTTCAAAGACGATGTGAAGGAGGTAGGCACTAACTTCGAGTGCGGTATCAGCCTGACGAACTGCAACGATATAAAGGTAGGCGACGTGATAGAAACTTACGAAGAAGTAGAAGTAAAACAAACCTTATAAAAATTAAGAATGAAGAATTAAGAATAAAGAATTTAATGGCGAGACAAGGATGCCCATTCTTTATTTTTAGTTCTTCATTTATTTCATTCTTCATTCTTAATTCTTAATTTAAAAGAGAGTGTCTTCGCTGGATTGGTTGATAGCAGCAATTATAGCGGTAGGAGCAGCGGTCGGCTTCTTTAAAGGTGCCATCCGCCAGTTGGCTTCTATTGTGGGGTTGCTGGCAGGCTTGCTGCTGGCGCGGGCATTTTTTGTGACAGTAGGCGACAGGCTGTGCGAAGCATTAGACACTTCGTTGACACTGGCGCGTGTGTTGGCATTCCTGCTGATAGGCATAGGTGTCCCTTTGGGCTTCCTGGCTATAGGCTCTTTGCTGACACGTTTGGCAGAAGGGCTTCGGCTGGGATTTATGAACCGGTGCCTGGGTGCAGGTCTGGGAGCCTTGAAATATATGCTCTTGCTAAGCATTGCCATTCATCTTCTTGTATTTACCGATAGTGAAGATTCTTTAATCGGTAAAACCACTATGGAACAATCTTTGTTGTATATTCCGATAAAAGACTTGTCGGGCTATTTTTATCCGGCAGTGAAGGATATGACTAATCAACTAAATAAACTGGACTATGCAGTTAGAACCCAATAAATATGTAAAAGAACTGACCCGTGAGAAGTACAAGTACGGCTTTACCACGGATATTCATACAGACATCATCGAGCGTGGGCTGAACGAAGATGTCGTGCGGCTTATTTCTTCCAAGAAGGGAGAACCTGAGTGGCTGCTTGACTTCCGCTTGAAAGCCTATCGCCATTGGCTGACCATGGATATGCCTACGTGGGCTCATTTGACGATTCCTGAAATCGATTATCAGGCAATCTCTTATTATGCCGACCCTACACGCAAGAAAGAAGGACCGAAAAGCCTGGATGAGGTAGACCCTGAGTTGTTGAAAACCTTCAATAAGTTGGGCATTCCCTTGGAAGAACAGCTCGCTTTGAGCGGCATGGCGGTAGATGCCGTTATGGACTCGGTTTCGGTAAAAACGACTTTTAAGGAAACCCTGATGGAAAAAGGCATTATCTTCTGCTCCATCAGCGAGGCCGTGCGCGAACATCCCGACCTGGTAAAGAAATATCTGGGCTCGGTGGTAGGCTATCGTGACAACTTCTTTGCCGCACTCAATTCGGCAGTCTTCAGCGACGGTTCGTTTGTTTATATTCCGAAAGGTGTACGCTGTCCGATGGAGTTGTCTACGTATTTCCGTATCAATGCAGCCAACACCGGACAGTTTGAGCGGACACTGATTATCGCAGATGATGACAGTTATGTATCATATCTGGAAGGCTGTACGGCTCCGATGCGTGACGAGAACCAGTTGCATGCCGCTATCGTAGAGATTGTGGTGCTCGACCGGGCTGAAGTAAAATATTCGACGGTACAGAACTGGTATCCGGGAGATGCGGAAGGGAAAGGCGGTGTCTATAATTTTGTAACCAAACGAGGTATCTGTAAGGGAGAAAGCAGCAAGCTGTCGTGGACTCAGGTAGAAACCGGTTCTGCCATTACGTGGAAATATCCCAGCTGCATCTTGAGCGGTGACAATTCGACTGCCGAATTTTATTCGGTAGCGGTGACGAACAATTACCAGCAGGCAGATACGGGTACAAAGATGATTCATTTGGGAAAGAATACACGCTCTACCATTGTAAGTAAAGGTATCAGTGCCGGACGCAGCCAGAACTCTTATCGTGGGCTGGTGCGGGTATCCGAAAAGGCGGACAATGCCCGCAATTACAGCCAGTGCGATTCTTTGTTATTGGGCAGTCAGTGTGGGGCACATACTTTCCCTTACATGGATATTCATAACGAGACGGCAGTTGTAGAACACGAAGCGACTACATCGAAGATTTCGGAAGACCAACTGTTTTATTGCAACCAGCGTGGCATACCGACCGAAGATGCGGTAGGCTTGATTGTGAACGGATATGCAAAGGAAGTATTGAACAAACTTCCGATGGAGTTTGCGGTAGAAGCTCAGAAACTGCTTTCTGTATCACTGGAAGGAAGCGTGGGATAACTAAGAATTAAAAATTGAGAATTATGTTGGAGATTAAAGATTTACATGCCTCTATCAATGGCAAAGAGATATTGAAAGGTATCAACCTGAGTGTGAAGACAGGCGAGGTGCACGCTATCATGGGACCGAACGGTTCCGGAAAGAGTACGTTGAGCAATGTCCTGGTAGGACATCCGGCTTATGAGGTAACGAAAGGCTCGGTCAGCTTTGACGGTAAAGACCTGTTGGCAATGAGTCCGGAACAGCGTAGCCATGAAGGATTGTTCCTTTCTTTCCAATATCCGGTGGAAATCCCGGGCGTAAGCATGGTGAACTTTATGCGTACGGCAGTCAACGAGCAACGTAAATACAGAGGACTTCCCGCTTTGACAGCCAGTGAATTCTTGAAGCTGATGCGTGAGAAACGTGCCGTGGTAGAGCTGGACAGCAAGCTGGCAAACCGCTCGGTGAACGAAGGTTTTTCGGGTGGCGAGAAGAAACGTAACGAAATCTTCCAGATGGCTATGCTGGAACCCAAGCTGAGTATTCTGGATGAAACGGATTCGGGACTGGATATCGATGCTTTGCGTATCGTGGCTGACGGTGTGAACAAACTGAAAACCCCGGAGACCAGTTGCATTGTCATCACACACTACCAACGTTTGCTGGACTATATCAAACCGGACATTGTACATGTATTATATAAAGGTAGAATTGTGAAGACAGCCGGACCGGAACTGGCATTGGAACTGGAAGAGAAAGGTTACGACTGGATTAAGAAAGAATTGGGAGAATGAGTATGAAAGCGGAACAACAATATATTGACCTTTTTACCCAGTATGAGGCGCTTGTCTGCCGGGGAAGTGCAGAGGCGTTGAATGCTCCACGGGCAAAGGCTTTTGCCGACTTCGAGCGGTTGGGCTTTCCGACCCGGAAACAGGAGAAGTACAAATATACGGAGGTAGAAAAATACTTTGCTCCCGACTTTGGGCTGAACCTGAACCGACTGGAGTTTCCGGTCAATCCGTATGAGGTGTTTAAGTGTGATGTGCCTAATATGAGTACTTCACTCTATTTTGTTGTCAACGACTCTTTCGACAAGCATGTGCATCCTTCGGCACAGTTGCCCGAAGGCGTATTGTTCGGCAGCTTGAAAGAGATGGCAGAACAACACCCCGATTTGGTGAAAGCTTATTACGGTAAACTTGCCGATACCTCGAAAGACGGGTTGACAGCTTTTAATACGATGTTTGCCCAAGACGGTGTACTGATGTATATCCCGAAGAATGTCGTGGTAGAGCGCCCGATTCAGTTGGTGAACATTCTGCGTGCCGATGTGGACTTCATGGTGAACCGTCGGTTACTGATTATTGTGGAGGCAGGTGCTCAGGCGAAGTTGCTGGTCTGCGATCATGCAATGGACAATATGAACTTCCTGTCGACGCAGGTAACGGAAGTGTTTGTGGGAGAGAATGCCGTATTCGATTTATATGAATTGGAAGAGACCCACAACAGTACCGTACGCTTCAACCAATTGTTTGTCGACCAGCAGGCAGGCAGCAACGTATTGCTGAACGGCATCACCCTGCATAACGGAACGACCCGTAATACAACCGAAGTTTCACTTTCGGGACGTGGCGCGGAGGTTACTCTTTGCGGTATGGCAATTGCTGACAAGAACGAACAGATAGACAATCATACTTTCATCGACCATAAAGTGCCTGATTGTACCAGCAATGAACTTTTCAAGTACGTGCTTGACGACCAGGCTGTAGGTGCTTTTGCAGGTAAAGTCTTGGTACGTGAAGGCGCTCAGCATACTTCTTCACAGCAGACCAACCGTAACCTGTGTGCTACCCGTGAAGCGAGAATGTACACACAGCCCCAATTGGAAATCTATGCCGACGATGTGAAATGTTCGCACGGAGCTACCGTAGGTCAGTTGGATGAGAATGCGCTGTTCTACATGCAGCAGCGAGGTATTCCATTGAAAGAAGCCCGTTTGTTGCTGATGTTTGCCTTTGTAGGTGAAGTAATCGATTGCATTCGGATGGATGTCTTGAAAGACCGTTTGCATCGTCTGGTAGAAAAACGCTTCCGTGGCGAGTTGAACAAGTGCCAGGGTTGTGCGATATGTAAGTAAGTTTTTTAACTTAAAAACTCACAAACTGAATATGTACGATATTTCCAAAATCAGAGCCGATTTTCCGATACTTTCGCGGACTGTGTATGGCAAACCGCTTGTCTATTTAGATAATGGAGCGACTACACAAAAGCCGCGGTGTGTAGTAGAATCAATAACTGATGAATATTATTCAGTGAATGCCAATGTGCACCGGGGTGTGCATTTCCTGTCGCAACAGGCTACCAACTTGCATGAGGCTTCCCGCGAAACCGTACGGAAATTCATCAATGCGCGGAGCACGAGTGAGATTGTCTTTACACGGGGAACCACGGAAAGCATCAATCTGGTGGCTTCTACCTTTGCTGATAGCCAGATGCAGCCGGGCGATGAGGTTATCGTATCGGTCATGGAACATCACAGCAACATCGTTTCCTGGCAACTGCAAGCAGCCCGTAAAGGCATTGTGCTGAAAGTAATCCCGATGAACGACCGTGGAGAACTATTGCTTGATGAATACGAAAAGCTGTTTTCACCGCGTACACGTATCGTTTCAGTAGCCCATGTATCGAATGTGCTGGGAACTATCAATCCGGTATCGGAACTTATCCGGATAGCTCATGCGCATAATGTCCCGGTATTGATAGACGGAGCACAAAGCATTCCTCATATCCCGGTCGACGTACAGGCATTGGATGCGGATTTCTATGTGTTCAGTGGGCATAAAGTATATGGTCCTACCGGCATCGGTGTCCTTTATGGCAAAGAAAACTGGCTGGACAAGTTGCCCCCCTATCAAGGAGGAGGTGAGATGATTAAGAATGTAAGTTTCGAGAAAACTACCTTCAATGATCTGCCGTTTAAGTTCGAAGCCGGCACACCCGATTACATAGGCAGCACGGCATTGGCGAAAGCGCTCGATTATGTATCGGTCATCGGCATGGAGCATATCGAAGCTTACGAACATGATTTGACCCAATATGCCATGAAGCAAATGAAAGAAATTCCGGGAATGCGTATCTTTGGTGAAGCGGAGCAGAAAAGTTCGGTCATATCGTTTTTAGTCGGAAACATTCATCATTTTGATATGGGAACCTTGCTTGACCGTTTGGGGATTGCAGTCCGTACAGGTCATCACTGTGCCGAACCGTTGATGCACCGAATGGGAATAGAAGGTACAGTCCGTGCATCGTTTGCGCTTTATAATACAAAAGAAGAAATAGACCAGTTGGTAGCAGGCATCGAGCGTGTAGCGAAGATGTTTTAACGAGTTGACAAGGTATCAGTTGACAAGTTGACAAGGTTTTTTAAAGTCCTTATTGGCAGAATTTTCTGATACCTTGTCAACCCGTCAACTTGTTACCTCGTTACCTGATACCTCGTCAACTTGTTACCTATTGACTTCCTCGTACATCATCAGCAGGTGTGAGGCACTCCAACTGAAATGCGAAGCTTGCAGCCGTTCCCCGTTATGAGTGCCGTAGTTTTCGTGGATGGGAGCATCGCCGGTCAATCCTTGACAACGGTCGAAAACCTGCATCGTATATTTGTCTGCTAAGTCTTTATAACCATAGTTGCGTAAACCTTTAATAGCTTGGTAAGTCTGGTCTAGCCAGATAGGTCCTCGCCAATAACCGTTCGGGTCACATTTCGGATTGTCGGCAGCAGCTGTGGGGAAGGGGATATAAGTCGAGAACTTGGTTGTATCGGTGAACAAAGACAGGGCTTTATCCATTTGTTCCTTGCTGGCTATTTGTACCCAAAATGGAGTATAACCTTCGCAAGCAGGTTCTTCGATGAAACTTCCGTCAGCAATCCGGCGGTCGCAGAACCATCCGATTTTGTCGTTAAAGAAATAATCGGCTACTTTCTCACTGTAATCTGGTCCGTCGAATGTATTTCCGGTCAGTTTGGCAAACTTTTTCAGCAGTCGACATTCGAATGCCAGGTAAGCATTCAGGTCTACACTTTCCTGGTCCAAGCTCCATGCGTCTGGTCCGTTTTGCAGCATCTTTGCATTGTCAAAACGGATGGCATTGTCCATGCCGCTTTCCCAACCGGCTGCTTCTAACGTACCATCTGTCGCACCGAATTCACACATGCCGTTATGGTTGTGGTCCCGTTTCTGATACCACCATTTATAATATGCCAGCAGCTGGGGATACATTTCTTTTACAAAGGCTGTGTCTTGGTTGTGGGTAAAGATTTCATCAACAGCCCAACATACCAAAGGAGGTTTACTGTCGCGGGCATTATTCTCTGCCGGATTAGTATAGATACAATCAATAATCATGCCATCAGGTTGTTGATAGTCGAACATGGCACGGATATTGTTTTTTGCCAGTTCGGGGGCGAAGCGTGCCAAAGCGGCGGAGAAACGCCAGCTATCCCATGCCCAAAAGCCAATAAAGTAAGGTACGGCATGGCTGGGGATTACTCCTTCATGCAATAATCCTTCGCGGTGTGTACGCCAGTTGGAGATTAAGGTTACTACCGCTTTTGCTGCAATGCGGTCGTATTCCTGTTTCAAGTCGTTGCGCAATACCTTTTGCAAATATCCCTGCCAACGCTCTGCGTTAGCATCCAGTGCCGGTTGAGGATTTTGCAACAAGGCGATGCTTCTCTGTGTGCCCGAGTTCAGTTCTTCATCGGTGAAATAGAAAGAAAGGGCAATCTGGGTCTGCTTGCATCCTGGTTGTGTACGTGCGGTATAGTTTTTTCCATCGCATGTCAATGTGATGTCTGGCATGAATGTCAATTGCACAATTTCTCCATTCGGATGATAGGCAGTGATGGTTTGCTCTTCTTGTTTCAGGGTCACTTGACTGTTCCATTCCTTGCCGCTGAAATACAACTCGCAATCGGCATCAGTGGTGACCTGTAGCAGAGCAGTGGAACTGTTGACGAAGTTCATCCGTTGTTCGATGCTTCCCGAAGCAGAAGAAGACTTCATATAGACTTCACCTGGGAAGTAAGAAACCGAATCGGGCGAAAAACTTTCAGCTTTGTCTGCAAAATTGACTGTAGTGGCAGATTGGGCAAACCAAATGCGGTTGTCGATGCTGAACGGTCCGCAAAAGCCATTTACCCATTTGTCGGTTTGTGGAAGGGTGAATCCCATCCATGAACCGGCATCGGTGAAACATCCGGCACGTCGGACGGTAGAGTCGGGAGTAAGGGAAATATTCAGTATATTCCCGAAATTGTACCGGAGGTCATCGGTATGCGGTTCTTGCGTTGTCTGGGTACAGGCTGATAAGCCGGCTATCAGGCTGGAGAAGAGCCAGGTTTTGAGTATTGTTCTTTTCATGACAAATATATTATAAGTTCACGATGGTTATAGATTATCTATTATTCTAAATGGTGTAATGCAATTCGGCAGATTGACATTACGTATGCTTCCCCGACAGAAGATATACTTCATTGGCTATTTCATATATATTGCAATAGCCGATAAAGGATACCTTCGTCTGAGGCTATAGTTATACTGACCAATAGCGAACATACTCTTTATATATAATGAATAGGTTACTTGTATGTACTTGTGCCCCTCTTTCGGGAGACACAAGTTGAGTTAGGGTCGGTATGTTCGCTTTGTCCTTTTATTGAAACGAGTGGTCATTGTTTTTTATAGCCTGTTTAGGGTCAGAACCAGACTTTATGAGCCAGTTCGGCAGCATCGGTTTGGGCGTCGAGCGGTTGCAGGGTGAAGCTGTATGTCCAGTCATGCGGTGTGATGGTATATTCCGGATGTACCTGGGCACCCCATGTGTTGTCTCCGCCTACCCCCATTTGCCGGTGGTCGATATTCAGCCATACCATGTCTTTTTTCTCGATGCTTCCGCCGTGACGGCGTTCGATATTGAACGGACGGTATAAGATGTCTTCCATCGGGAAGTTCCATGCGCTTACGCTTAAAGGCTCTTCGCCGGTTACCAGCAGACCTTTTCCTTCGGCATTGCGCAATGCCACCCAACGTACGTCACATTTGTTTCCGGTTTCCTGGGCACGTACGTACGGATGATATTGCTCCCATACGCTTGCGCTGTACATACCGATGGCGGCACCTGTCTTACGGTCGGCATAATTCTCTTGCGGTCCTCTTCCCAGCCAGGTCATTTGTTCGTACTCGCCGGGTAATACCATGCGCATACCCAGACGTGGCATTTCCGGCAATTGTTTCTTGCCTGCGAGGAATTGCATGGTTACTTTCACGGCTCCATTCGGACGGATACGATAGGTTACCTGCAAGGTTGATTCCTGTTCCTGCATATCATAGGTTGCGGTTACGGTTGCCAGCTTTTTGTCCGTGCTTTCTTCCAGACGGATATCTTTCAGTACAGCATTTTCGCCTGCATGTTTCCATGTCTGGCAACGTCCTTCTGTGCCATTTGCCACATCATTATCGGTCAAACCACGCCAGAAGTTGGCTTGTAATCCTTCTTTTACCAGGTTCTTTCCATCGTATTCCAGTGCTTTCATTTCACCGTCCCGGGTGCTGAAGCTGATACGGAATCCGTTTTCTCCTGTCAAGGTAAGGGCTTCGGGAGTGCGTTGGCTTTGCAGCGTTCCGTCTATCTTTTCTGTAGCAGGAATAATCTGCTCGGCTGGCAATTGCCATTGTTCCATTGCCGCAATATGTCCGGCAGGTATTAGTGGAGTGGCTTTTCGGGTAACGGCTTCCACTTTCAGGAAATATTCTTTATCTCCTGTAGGAAGTGCATTAAGCGGCAAAGTTACTTCGCCTGTTTGACGGGCAGGGATAAGAGGAAAGTCCATAATGCCTTCCTGTACTGTTTTGCCGTCAGCTTCTACAGTCCATTTCAACTGGAAATCTGATAAGTCAATGAAATCGTGCCAGTTTGTGACCAGAATGCGGTTGGCAGTAAAGGGAGCCGGCTGGAAATGTACATACTGATATACTTTCTTTACTTCCCAAATATGTGGATGCAAGCTACGGTCGGAAGCAATCAGTCCGTTCGAACAGAAGTTCGAGTCATTAGGCACGCCGACAAAGCCCATATCTCCACCGTATGCCCAGATATCATGTCCTTTTTCGTCTTTCTTGGCAAAAGTCTGGTCTACCCAGTCCCAAATAAATCCGCCTTGCAGTTGGTCGTATTTGTAAATCAAGTCCCAGTAATCTTGCAGGTTGCCTGTACTGTTACCCATTGAGTGAGCATATTCACAGAGAATAAGCGGACGGGCATCGCGCTGATTGACATGTTGCCGCAGACGCCAGATACGGGCATACATCGGGCAATAGATATCCGATACGCTTTCATAACCTCCTCCTTCGTATTGTACCGGACGTGTCGGGTCGGTCTGTTTGGTCCAATGGTAAATGGTTTCAAAATGTTTTCCGTATCCTGATTCATTGCCTAACGACCAGGTAACGATAGCTGTGTAGTTGCGGTCGCGTTTCACCATCCGGCTCATGCGTTGCATAAAAGCTCCTTCCCAATCCGGATAATTGGCAAGCGTTTCATCTTTGTGGAACATCATGCCGTGGCTCTCCAGGTTCGCTTCGTCTATCATGTACAATCCATATTTGTCGCACAGGCTGTACCATTCGTATCGGTTAGGATAATGGCTGTTGCGTACAGCGTTGATGTTGAATTGTTTCATCAACTGGATATCTTGTACCATGCTGGCTACATCAATCGTACGACCCGTGAAGCGGTTGTGCTCATGTCGGTTGACACCTTTGAACAAGACAGGCACACCGTTGATGAGCTGTTGCCCATTCTTCATTTCCACGGTACGGAAACCGAAAGGATGGGCAAACGATTCCATCGGACGTCCCTGCTTATCGAATGTATTGACGACCAACGTGTACAGATTCGGCGTTTCAGCATTCCAAGGAAGTGCTTTTTCAAATAACTTTTCGATGGCTACCAAGGTATCAGCCGGAGAGTTCAGTTGTTTCTCTTGCTTCAAAATCGGTTGACCTGCTTGGTCCAGCACTTTCACTTCTACGCGTTGCCCTTGCTGTGGTTGGTTCAAGACTAAAGACAGGTCGAAATCACCGTCTTGATAATCGTTGACCAGTTCGGCTGTCAGCTTGAAGTCTTTTACACGGCTGGCAGGACGTGCATAAAGATAAACGTCCCGTTCAATACCACTGTATTTCCAGTAATCTTGTCCTTCCAAGTATGAACCATCGCTATAACGGAATACTTTGACTGCCAGTTTGTTCTTCCCTTTCTTCAGTAGACGGGTAACATTGAAGTGTGCCGGCAGACGGCTATCTTCGCTGTAACCAGCCAGTTCACCGTTTACCCAGCAGTAGAAAGCTGATTCTACCCCTTCGAAATCAAGGTAAATATCCATACCGTTCCATTCTTTGGGCACGCTGAATTCGTGTACATAAGCACCTACCGGGTTATAGTCAGTGGGGACAAAAGGCGGGTTGGCTGGGAATGGGTAACGAGTATCGGTATAAATCGGAGCATCGAAGCCTTGCAGTTCCCAACTGCCGGGTACTTCGATATCTTTCCATTTCCGGGTATTATAACCGGGTTTTTGGAAATTGTCGGGACAGGCGTCATTGTTTTTCGAATAAAGGAACTTCCATGTTCCGTTCAAGGAAACGCGGCGTTCTGTGGCAGGATTTACCCGAAAGCGTTCCACATCGGGCAAGGCTTGTTGGGCAAGTGCTGCCTCTTCGTTGACGAACGGCAGGAAATGTGCCGTCATAGGTTCGCGGTTAATTTCATTGACGCGTGCATCCTGCCAAGGCTGGCTGTTGTCAGCCCCGACAGTTGCACTGCCAATGAAGGAAATAAACAAACTTATGCAAAGTGTCTTTTTCATGGTTATTTGAGTTTTTAAAATTTTAGGGGTAAGGCTTGTCAAACTGATTGCTTGTCAATTGATATCTTTAGATAGAGCAAAAGAATGTCACTAAAAACGGTACGCTGAAGTCTACTACGAATCCATGGAAGATAGAAACTACAACAAACTGTTGTCCGGCACATCGGGTAATGATAGGCAGGGTCGTGTCCATTGTGGTTGCTCCTCCGGATGATATAGGCGCCAGATTGCCAAACCAGCGTACCAATAACGGTGCACATAGCAAGGTGATGATTTCACGCATGATATTCGACAATAAAGCGATGGTACCCAGTTCCGGACCTTTGTATTCAGTAATAAAGATACTTGACAGTGAATAGTAGCCAAATCCGGCTCCTACAGCCATACACTCGGGCGCACTGCGGTGTGGAAGCAGGAAACTGACCAAGGCGGCAGCTGTAAGTGTACCCAGTATCGTCATCAGCGGAAGGAATACAAGCCGTGGATTCAGCGACCGGAAGTTTTTCAGCGTTTGCGGGTCATTGCCGATGCTTAATCCTACACTGAACATTAAGGCACATAAAGCATAAAAACTGATGTCAGTCTTTGCCAAGTCGAAAGGTATGACTTGAAACAAGCCACAGATGCAACCTAAGGCAAAGAAACCTACGATAATTAAGCTACCTTTCATGCTTCGCCTCCTTTCCGTCTGTATAATACTTTCCACAAAGCCCAAGCTGCCAGGCAACTTCCGATAACGGCGGCTAAGGTAATAGCCAAAGCTTCCAGCCCTAATGTGGCAAGCCCTTCAATGATTTGACGGTTTCCTCCTACTTCTACACCCAACAAGAACAGCAATATCCAAATAAGTATCGTAATTATCCGGTGTATGCCTGCCAATTGTCGTTTCCGCAGCAGAAAGCCGATACACATACCTCCTAACATGAGTCCGATAACTGTAAACATATTCTTTTTTTGTCTTTTTATGGCAAAAATAAATAATCCCGTCCGGATTCTTTGCATCTTCCGGACGGGAAGAGAGAATTATTGCTATTGTTGAACTGATGGATTAGCGTCCAATTCCCATTTCGGTATCGGATAGAACAGTTTGCTATTATCAAATCCTGTACGTCCTGCGGCTTGCAGTCTTTCGGCAGTTACGCCCCAGCGGCGCATATCATACCAGCGGTAGCTTTCCAATGGGAATTCCAACATACGTTCGTGCTCTATCTGTGCTTTTACTGTCTCGTAACTGCTGTTGGCGGCGATACCATCCATGCCTCCGTGAATAGTACGCACTTCATTGATATAAGGGATAGCAGCGCTTGTCTGTCCCTGTTCGTTCAGTGTCTCCGCCATCATCAGCAGTACATTGGCGTAACGCATCAACGGAATATTGAAGTCGCACGATTCTTGCATCTCTTCTGCTGTGGGGCTGGTAAACTTACGGAATACGGGCTTGTCTGTTGTGAAGCGTTCATCGTAGTCTTGTCCTAATACTTTGCCGGTTCCGTCGTTATAGTACGGACAACGGAAATAAAGGGTGTTATACATACGGTTGTCGTATAATCCGTCGGCTTTTACACCTTCTTTCATGTATTCTTCTACAAGTATATCGCTGGGTAATATTTCGTCCCAGCCTCCCAGTTCGGTCGCTCCAATCCATTGGTTGATGTAGGAATAGTGTACTGAGCCGTTTGCCTCACTGGCAGAATATTGTACTTCGAAAATGGATTCGGAGCAATTCTTATTAGTCCCATTGAACATACCAATGAGATTATCACCGCTTACCAATGAATATTCACCGCTGTTGATTACTTGGCGGAAAGCATTGGCTGCTTCGGTCAGGTAAGTGTCTTTTTGGGAAGTTTCTTCATAGGCACGGGTCAGGTAAGCCATACCCAGATAAGAATAAGCTGCTCCACTAGTGGCACGTCCTACCTCGTTTACGTCACGTGACTGAGGAAGGCTTGTAGCTTGTTCCAGTTCGTCGATGACAAAATCCCAGCATGCAGTACGTTCTGATAACGGCAAGTTTAGTTGGCCGGTCTCAGTGATGTATTCGTTGCGGATGATGATTTTTTCCCAGTTCAGCAACAAAATCATGTGGTAGTAGCCGCGCAGGAAATGTGCTTCTTCCAAAATGGTATTTCGGGTTGTTTCGTCAATCTCTTCTGCCGGAATATTGGGTACATTGGCAATGACCTGATTGGCAAAGTTAATGCCACGGTATAAGTCTTGGTAATAGTAAGAAAATTGGGTATTACCATTGGTGTAAGTAAAATTATATAGTGCTACCCATTGGTCATAGTTGCCGGCATCTCTACCTAAATTGACAATATCCGCACGATATTCTTCGGTTGGCCAACGCACTTCGCTGGTGGCATAAGTATCACCGTGATATAGCTGTGAATAGGCTGCAGCCAAACCAGCCTCAGCGTCTGATTCATCTCTCCAGTAATTACCGGTAGTCAGTTCGTCGGGCGAACTTACTGACAGGAAGTCCTCGCAAGAAGTGAATGACAGGGCGAGGCATATACTTGCTAATGATAAAAACTTTTTCATACGTGTTGCATGTTTTTATAAAAGGTTAGAAAGTCAATTGTGCACCCACGGTAAACGAACGGGTGAATGGATAAATATAGCTGTCGATACCTGTATCCAGCGGGCTGCTACGTGAGAACTCAGGGTCGGTTCCCGAATAGCTTGTAATGGTAAACAGGTTTTCTCCACTGATGTAGAAACGCAGTCTTTCGATGCGTATCTTTTGCAACAATGAAGTAGGCAGACTGTAACCTAATTGAGCCTGGCGCAAGCGTACAAAGTTACCATTTTCCAAGAAACGGTCAGATTCGCGTGCGTTACGGTTGGGGTCATTCAGTACGGCACGTGGTATGTCGGTATCCGTATTGGTGGGTGTCCATGCATCCAATACACTGGTCAGCATGTTGCCGGGTGTCTGCATACTTTCGTAATAGTAGCGGTTACCGTTGAACAACTTGTGTCCCCATGCGCTGCCGAAGTTTAATGTCAAATCAAAGCCTTTGTAACTTGCAGAGAAGTTCAGGTTGGCTTCCAGTTTAGGAATACCTGTTCCGCAATATTCACGGTCGCTTTCATCCAGGACACCGTCACCATTGATATCTTTGAAGCGGATATCACCGGCTTTGGCGTTAGGCTGCAACGGTTCCCCATTGGCATTTACATAGGCAGCTGCTTCTGCATCGCTTTGGAAAATGCCATCGGTGCGATACAGATAGAAAGCACTGATGGGTTTGCCTTCCATGGCGTATGCCGGTGTATAGTCGGTACCGTATACTAAACCGGTGCAATACAATGCCTGACCTTCATCGGCAAGGCTTACTACTTCATTGTGTGTGGTGCTCAGGTTGAAACCGATGCTGTAGTCGAAATCTTTTACTTTGTCTGCCCAGTTTACTTCCAGTTCGAAGCCTCGGTTACGGATTTTACCTACATTCAAGATAGGATTCTCATATCCGGCTGAAGGAGAAAGACGTTTGGTAATCAGCAAGTCTTCCGTCTGGTTAATGTAATAGTTGAGGCTACCGGTCAAACGGTTGTTGAACATGGCATAGTCGAAACCGATATTCTTTGTATCAGTAGTTTCCCATTTCAAGTCGTTGCGTGGCATGTTCCATGCTACGGCACCTGTCCACGGATTGCTTCCACTGCCTTGTACATAACCTCCGTAATAAGTATTATAGGTAGAAATCAAGGCTTGGAAGTCATAATATCCCAAGGCATTTTCATTACCTAAACGTCCCCAGCTGACACGGAATTTCAAATTATCAATGAATGTATCCTTGGGGAAGAATTCTTCTTGGCTGATTCTCCATCCGAGAGCAACAGATGGGAAACATCCCCAACGGTTATCTTTACCGAATTTTGAAGAACCGTCATAACGGATGGTTGCCTGAACCAGGTAACGGTCATCGTAATTATAATTGATACGGCCAAAGAAAGAAGCACGGTTATAGGTCCATTCTGTTCCGCTTCCTGTATAGGTTCCGCCTTGTCCGGCATTGATGGTGGTAAAGTTCGGATCGAGGAAGCCCGAAGGAACGTTGGTCGATACCAGGTTACCATTCTTGTCTACTGTATATTGGGTAGAGAATCCTTCTACTCCTACGCTGCTTTCGCGTTGCTTGGTAGAGGTGATAGATGAACCTACCATGACATTCAGACTGTTCTTTCCGAATTCCTTATTGAAGTTCAGTACGTTGTCGATAGTCTGTTCTTCCCAATAGTAAGTTGATTCCGAGTTGTACGGATACAGATTGGGTTGGTTACCGTTTGCTGTATAGTCCGGATAATGTTCATTATAACGATAATGTGTGCCACGATAGGCATAGCTGGTCTTGAAATTCAACCACGGAGTGATTCTGACTCCCAATGCGACATTGGCTGTAATATAGTAATACTTGGTTTGTTCTTTATGATAATAATAATCAGCCATCGGATTGTTGTTTACCGGAAGCCCTTGGGAAGAAGTAAGTCCGAAGCCATATTCTTCGTTTTCATCGTATACCGGAACCAGCGGAGAGATGTTGTACATCTCACGCAAGGAGTAAGTAGGTTGTTTGCTTTTGGTGTAGCGGAAACCTAAGTTGGCATCTAAATCGAAGATGTATTTGCTCATGTGCATTTTCATACGGGCATTGTCTTGACGGAAATCGTTGCCTAAGAAAATACCTCTTTCGTCCGAATGGTTATAAGAAACCGAGTACTGTGCCGTCTCACCACCGCCACGCACGCTGAACATATAGTTTTGTGCGAAACCACTGCGCATCATTTCATCTTGCCAGTTGGTGTCTACACCTGTATTGGTATTACAATAAGCCGGAATGTCGCCTGCCTGTCCGGCATTTTCATACATCATTTTAATCATCGACTTATATTGTTCCGCATTAACGAACTCTTGTTTCTTGGCTACGTTCGTAAAACTCAGATAGGTATTAAAGTCGATGTGTGTCTCGCCTTTCTTACCATTCTTGGTAGTGACGATGATGACACCGTTGGCTGCTACCGAACCATAGATGGCTGCAGCTGCACCGTCTTTCAAGATTTCCATCGACTGGATATCTACAGGGTTGACACTGTTGATATCTCCTGGGAATCCATCAATAATATAAAGAGGTTCGTTGTCACCAAATGATTTTACACCACGGATTTTTACAGAAATGCCCGCTCCGGCATTACCTCCCGAACGCATGATGTTTACACCTGCTACTTTTCCTTGTAACGCTTCTGCCGGATTGGTCGTAGTACGCTTGATAAGTTCATCCGTGTCCACCGATGAAATGGCACCTGTCATATCGCTTTTCTTCATCGTACCGTATCCGATAACAACAACTTCGTCCAGCATTTCGCTATCTTCCTCCAAGGTGATTTTGAAAGAAGTCTTGTTGTTGACCGGAATTTCTTGTGCCTTGAAGCCTACATAAGAAATGACCAAAGTGCCTTTAGGAGATATTTTCAGCGTAAAATTACCATCCATATCTGTAATGGCACCGTTGGTTGTACCCTTTTCCAGTACACTGGCCCCTATTACACTCATGCCAGAGGGGTCAAGTACTTTTCCTTTTACTTGGATTGTCTGCGCAAATCCCAAAGCCGGAAGCAGTAAAGCCAGCAAGAATATCCATTGCCATGCTTTAAAATGAATTCTTTTTTTCATCTGTGTCTTTATTTATAGTAAAGGTTAGTTTGTCCTTTTGTCGTGTAAGGCAAATTTATAAAAATAAAGAAAAAAGATAGGAAAGAAGAGTGATTACAAACTATCTACAATTATTCTTGTACCCTCATAAATAGTATCTACAATATTTATTATAATTTATTGATAATCAGTTTTTATGTGCCTTATTACATTATCTACAAATGATATTTCAATTCTGTTACACTTATCGGTCAGGAATATTTGTGGTAAAAAGGTATTTTTCAGATGCTTTGTATGTATTCTACAAGGTCTGCTTCGCCCGAAAGCCCCAATGATTTGCGCAGACGATAACGGTTCATGTTGATAGTCTTGGGTGTGTTGCCGGTCAGCATGGCTATTTCTTTGGTCGAGAGGTTGACGCGAAGCAGGCTTGCCAGATGTTTTTCACCTTGTGTCAGGTTAGGGTGGCGTTCTGTAAGGCGGGTAAGGAATTCGTTTGTCTTTTCTTCTATGGTTTGCAGAGTCGTGCTGTTGCTTTTGTTTGTGGTCTGGTACTGGCGGATAAACGCATTGATGGTTTTCAGGTGGGCTATCAGTTCGGTGTGATCCATGCGGTAGCCTTTGCGCACCTGTTCCTGTATTTTATCGAGCAGTTCGTTGCGGCTTTGCAGGAACACGGCAAAGTTCATGGTTTCTTCTTTATTGGTGGCTAAAGCTTGCTGCACGTTTTCCAGTTCGGCTTTCTGTTGTTGCATTTTCAGTTTGGCTATTTCGTGTTCCGATTGTTCAATACGATATTGGGCATTGAGCAGCTGGATTTTCTTTTTGCGCTTGTAGCGTTGGAACAGCAGAGTGCCGATGATAGCAAGCAGGATGGCAGCTATGAGAAGGGTAATGATATTGCGTCGCAACAATTCGATTTTATACGTTTGTTTTTGCAGTTCTTCTTTTTGCCGGTATGCCAAAAGTTTTTCTTGGGTAACACGTTGTTCTACCGAACGCAGCTTGTTGGCGCTTTGAATATCCTTGCTCAGGGCATATAGTGAATTCAGCTTCTGATAGGCGGTGCGATAGTCACCAATACCTTTATAGGCAAGAGCGGCATATTCATAGTTGTCGCAGATAATGCCTTTCGCCCCGACTCCTTTTGCCAGTTGGTAGGCTTTTTCCAGTGCGGCGATGGCTTCAGTGTAGCGATGGGCATAGATATAGATTTTGCCCAAGTTGTTGTAATTTTCGCTCAGCGACCAGACGGCGTTCAGATGTTTATTGATGACAATGGCTTCGTTTATCCACTTCAGTTGCTCGTCGGTATCACCTTGATACAGGCAGAGGTTGTTCAGGTTGGCAGCAATACGCTTCAGGTCTTTGGTAGAGCGGTTGATAGCCAACGCTTTTTTCAGAAAATAGTCAGCCTGCCTGTATTCATTAATATAGGTATGGATGATACCCCGGTTGTTGTAGCATTGGGCTAGGAGAACCGAGTCGTTTTCGGTCTTGAAAAGTGAGATGGCATCGTTACTTAGGGTGATGGCACGATTGTAGTCACCCAGGTTGCAATAGCCCAGGCTCATCAGGCTGTAGATGCTTCCTCGCAGGGTGGTGTTGCCGGGTGGTAAAAGTTCCTCGGCTTCATACAAGGCCTGTATACTGTTGTCGAAGTTTCCTTGCAAGCGTTCTGCCATGGCATAGACAAAGAGCGCCCATGCTTTTTTCAACGGAGATTGAGCCTCGTCTTTGGCTTGCAGAGCATAATAGACGCTTTGTTGCGGATGGGTGTACAGGTCTTGTTCCGCTTTCTCCAATAGGGAATCGGCTTTATCCGCAGGCTGAGCTTCGGCAAAGATGAAGCTTGTCAGAAATACGGACAAGAACAAGAGAAGTGTGAGGCGAAGTTTCATACATGCAAAGGTAAAAAAATTCTTCGGTGCAGCCAAGCCGTAAACTTCTGTAATTGCTTATCTATGCGTTCTTTTACGCATTTATCTTCGTTGCCCGATGAAGCTATATGCAAGCGGCGACGCTATTAGTTGCATGCCGGCTCGGAGTTATTCACTTAAATTTCCTCAAAATGTATGTTATGAGGCAGATATTTTGTATTTTTGCGTGCGTAAAATAGGAAACATCAACTTTAAACAAAATAAGATTATGGCTAAGAAAGCTCTTTTAATGATTTTGGACGGTTGGGGTTGTGGAGACCACAAGAAAGACGATGTGATTTTCAATACTCCCACTCCGTATTGGGACAGCCTGTTGGCTACGTATCCGCACTCTCAGCTTCAGGCAAGTGGTGAAAACGTAGGTTTGCCCGATGGTCAGATGGGTAACTCGGAAGTAGGTCACCTGAATATCGGTGCCGGCCGTATCGTTTACCAGGACTTGGTAAAGATTAACCGCGCATGTGCCGACGGCAGCATCTTGAAGAATCCGGAAATCGTTTCGGCATTCACTTATGCGAAAGAGCATGGCAAGAATATCCACTTCATGGGATTGACTTCGAACGGTGGTGTACACTCTTCATTGGAACACTTGTTCAAATTGTGTGACATCGCTAAAGAATATGGTCTGGAAAACACCTTTATCCATTGCTTTATGGACGGTCGTGACACAGACCCGAAGAGCGGTAAGGGATTCATCGAACAACTGACTGCTCATTGTGCTCAGTCGGCCGGCAAGATTGCTTCTATCGTAGGACGTTTCTATGCCATGGACCGTGACAAACGTTGGAACCGTGTGAAAGAAGCTTACGACTTGCTGGTAGAAGGCAAGGGCAAGCAGGCTACCGATATGGTACAGGCTATGCAGGAATCATACGACGAAGGTGTGACCGATGAATTTATCAAACCGATTAACAACGCGAACTTCGACGGTACTATTAAGGAAGGCGATGCCGTTATCTTCTTCAACTATCGTAACGACCGTGCGAAAGAATTGACCGTCGTATTGACACAGCAGGATATGCCGGAAGAAGGCATGAAGACTATTCCGGGCTTGCAGTATTATTGCATGACTCCGTACGATGCTTCATTCAAAGGCGTTCACATTCTCTTCCCGAAAGAAAATGTGGCAGATACCTTGGGCGAATACCTGTCAAAGAACGGCAAGAAGCAATTGCATATTGCCGAAACCGAAAAGTATGCGCACGTTACTTTCTTCTTCAACGGCGGCCGTGAAACTCCGTTCGATGGCGAAGACCGTATCCTGGTTCCGTCTCCGAAAGTTGCCACTTACGACTTGAAGCCGGAGATGAGCGCTTACGAAGTGAAAGACAAATTGGTAGAAGCCATCAATACCCAGAAATACGATTTCATCGTTGTAAACTATGCGAACGGTGATATGGTAGGTCATACGGGTGTTTACGAAGCTATCGAAAAAGCGGTAGTAGCTATCGACAATTGCGTTCGCGATACTGTAGAAGCAGCTAAGGCAAACGATTACGAAGTCATCATCATTGCCGACCATGGTAATGCCGACCATGCTTTGAACGATGACGGTACGCCGAACACGGCTCACTCGTTGAATCCGGTTCCGTTCGTTTACGTAACAACGAACAAGGATGCCAAGGTAGAAAACGGTGTGCTTGCCGATGTGGCTCCGTCTATCCTGCACATCATGGGCATGTCGCAACCGGCTGACATGACAGGAAAAGACCTGATTAAAGACTGATATGTGTAATTGAACACAGAGACGCAGAGGCACAGAGTTGGAATAGGAAGAAAACTCTGTGTCTTTGTGTCTCTGTGTTTTTTTGTTGTTTATGCTGAAAAGATTATGGTTCAAGTAGGAGATGTTATCGTAAGTTTTGATGTGTTTCGTGAGAAATTCTTGTGCGACTTGGATGCCTGCAAAGGAGTTTGCTGCATTGAAGGTGATGCGGGGGCACCTGTCGAGTTGGAGGAAGTGGAAAAGCTGGAAGAAGCCTTGCCGGTGATTTGGAATGAGTTATCGCCCGAAGCGCAGGCGGTGATTGATAAACAAGGTGTGGTGTATACCGACCAAGAAGGTGACCTAGTGACTTCCATTGTGAACGGAAAAGACTGTGTGTTTACGTGTTACGACGAGAGAGGGTATTGCTATTGCGCCATCGAGAAAGCTTTTCGGGAAGGGCGTTGCAACTTCTACAAGCCGATTTCCTGCCATCTGTATCCTATCCGCATAGGCAATTGCGGTCCTTACAAAGCCTTGAACTACAACCGCTGGAATATCTGTAAGGCTGCGGTTGCATTGGGAGAGAAGAAAGGGGTGGCAGTCTATCAGTTTCTGAAAGAACCTTTAATCCGTCGCTTTGGTGAGGATTGGTATGCCGAACTGGAATTAGTGGCGGAAGAATTGGAAAAGCAAAAGATGATTTGAATTTGTAAGTTTTTAAGTTCTTGAGTTTGTGAGTTTTTAGTTTTCAAACACAGAGACGCAGAGACACAGAGAAATCAATTATTAAATGAAGAATGAAGAACGAAGAATGAAGAATTAAAACTCTGTGTCTCCGTGTCAAACTAAAAAACTCAAGAACTTAAAAACTTACCAACTCACAACTTCAATCGTACCGTTTTTATAGGACGGAGAAAATATATAATTGTTCTTCCTGCTTTTATAATCATGTTGTTATTGAAAGAAAATGTTCTTTCGCAATTTTCACAAAGGTAACGTTTACCTTCTGCATTGGAAAATGTAAAAAGTCCGTTTTCTTTTAAAAAGGCATTCAGCTCTTCCAGTGATTGGCTGTATTGTTGGTAAATTTCTTTGCCTTCGGTTTCCGTAAATGTCCTCCATCCGGTTATGCCGTTGTATTCATACTCGTTTATGATTTCCATACCATTTGCCGCCAGACTTTCCCATTGGTCGGGAGCTATCAGGACAGCTTCACATTCGGTCGATGATATTTCTGTAACCTTCCATACGAAGCAGCCTTCCCAAATGCTTTCTGCTTCAGGTAATTCGCTGACATAAAAAGTCTCTGTTCCATCTCCTGTGATAGGTCCTGGATTGGGCTCTTCTGTACTGCCCGGATTCTCTTCTTCACCGCTTGGATTATCGGGTATGGTTTCGCTGAAACCAAATTCTACATTGACGTTCGCTTGCCAGCCTTCAGCTTGGAATTCACCGTTCAATGTGATGCCATCTTTATAATTGCCGGTAAACTGATAGGGGTAACCGGGCAAAAGAGGGGACTGGTAGGTATAGCCGTAGGTCTTGTTTCCGTCAGGCATTTCTATCTGTACGGATAAGTGAGTAGACTGGCTTTCGTTGGGCAAAATGTATACGGTTTCGCTCATCCATTGTCCGTTCTCTTCAGCGCAAGGGATGGAGCACGACTGCTTGTCGTTCTTATATTCTCCGTCGAAGGCAATGCTCGAACTGACAGGGGAAATGTCGATGCTTACGTTAGTCGCTTCTTTGGGCACATCGTTGATGACAAAGTTGATGGAGGCTACGGCATACGACAAAGTCATTTGTACCGTGGTAGATTTAGTCAGGTTTATCTGGCTTTGTGCGATTTGGATAGGTTCTTTGGCGTAGTTCGATTCTTTAATGCTGATATAGCTGTCCGGAGCTATATCAAGTGGCATGAAGTATTCGTTGTCTGTAATGCCGGAGAGGAGGACAATGGTGTATTTCCCTTCCGGAACATTGCTGCTGTATGATACGGATTCATCGGCGATGAGGTCTTGTTGCACGCATTTTCCTTCTTCGTTAAACAGGTAAACGGTAAGCGGATAATGAATAGGAGCATTGTTGTCGCTGCGTGTGACTACTTTGACGGTGTGCGGAATGTCTTCGTCCGTTTCGTCCAGCTCTTCTTCGAGTTTGTATTCTCCACAGGCACCGACTAGTAATCCCAAGAGAATAATCAGGTAGGAATGTTTGAGGTAATTCATAGGTACTATATATTAATATATGTGTTTTACCTATAAACGCAAGGATGCCTGATTCGTGTATATGGTTCAGAGGATTTTTTAGACAGGTACTAGGAACTATGTTTAAAGGAGACTAGTCACCTAGTACCTAGTTACCTTAAAAATCAGTCACCTGCTTCATCACCCGCAGGAAATTGCCTCCCCATATCAGGCGGATGTCTGCTTCACTGTATCGTTCGTAGAGAAGCCGGCGGGTAAAGTTGATTAGTTCAGAAGAATCATTGCAACCGATGATGCCTCCGTCGCCATCGAAATCGGTGCCGATACCTACATGTTCTACCCCTATCAGGTTGACGATGTGGTGCAGGTGTTCGATGGCATCACAGATGGTAGCCGGACGGTCCGAGCGCAGGAAACCACCATAGAGGCAAAGCTGTACGACGCCGTCTTTGCGTGCAAGGGCTTTCAGTTGCTCGTCGGTCAGGTTGCGGGGATGGTCGCACAAAGCCCGGCTGGAAGAGTGCGAGCAGACTACAGGCCGGGTGCTGATGTCCAGTGCGTCATAGAAACTTTGTTCGCCGGCATGCGAGAGGTCTACCATCATGCCTACCCGGTTCATTTCGCGGATGACTTGTTCACCGAAAGCACTAACCCCTAAGTTTTCCTCGTTGTAGCGTGCCGAACCGCAGATGTCATTGTTCCCGTTGTGGCATAAAGTCATGTACACGACACCCCGCTGGCGGAAACGCTCTACGTTGCTCAGGTCTTTGCCGATAGCATATCCGTTTTCGATGCCCAGCATGATGGCTTTCTTTCCTTCCCGCTTCAGGCGGTAGAGGTCATCGGGCGTATAGGCAATGTCAACGGCGGTGCAGTTCATGGCTACCATGCGTTCTATTTCGTTCAATAGCTGGTCGGCTTTGGCTGTAGCTGCCAATAAGGCTTCTTCGGTACGCTCTTTCTGCGGAAGGTAAGCTACCATGATGGTAGCGTCCTGTCTGCCTTCGGTCATTTTGTGCAGGTCTACTTTTATTTTCGGGTCGCGTGTGGCGAAGTTGATGTTTTGTTCGAAGAACATTGGCGTGTCGCAATGCGAGTCCAGTGTCAATATTCGTTGATGCAAGGCTTTGGCTTGGCGGAAAGAGGCGGCTTCGTTTAAAAGCCAGTCGAAGAGCGGCATCATGCATTCGTCTCCGTTCAGGATAAAGCATTCGGGATGCCATTGTACGCCGAGCATCGATTTGTATTCCTTGCTTTCGATGGCTTCGATGATGCCGTCGGTTGCCCGTGCCGATACGCGGAAGCCTGGTGCCGGCTCTTTTACCGCTTGGTGATGGAACGAGTTGACCGGCAGGGTGGTTTGTCCCATGATTTTGGCAAGCAGGCTGTCTTCCTCTATCCGGACGGTATGTGAGGCATACGCGCGGTCGAGGTCCTGGCTGTGTTTGATAAGTTTGCCTTCCGCCTGTGAATAGATGTCTTGGTACAGGCTTCCCCCCAGTGCCGCGTTCATCACTTGAATGCCCCGGCAAATGCCGAGGACAGGAATCTGCCGGTTGGCTGCCAGCCGGGCAAGCAACAGCTCCTGACGGTCGCGGTGGGGATTGATGCTGTGTAATTCTTTTACCGGTTCTTCTTTCAGAAACAACGGATTGATGTCTCCTCCTCCTGTCAGCAGCAGTCCGTCGATGTTGTCAAGGGTGTTTATCAAAATGTTATCGTCATCAAATGGAGGAATGATAAATGGGATGCCGCCTGCTTTCAGAATGGAAGCGTAATATCCCGGTGCGAGACTTAAATTTCCATCACTGAAATTTCCGGTGATGCCGATTACCGGCGCGTCTTTGTGATTGGGAAACCGGTTATGAAGTGCATTGTATGTGGCTTCGATGTCAAATGTTTGAAACGTTTTCATAAGTTAAATCTTTGATGGAATACAGGCAAAGATAGGGATTAATTCAGATTTATTTCTCATATTTGCTAAAAATCTGATAGTATGGAATTGATTCGAACCCTTTCACAGATGGTCAACCGCTTGCGGTCGTCGTGCATCCGGCGCCGGGTAGCGGTGGTTTGTCCCAACGATCCGCATACAGAATATGTCATTATCCGTAGTTTGCGCGAAGAAATCGCCGAGTTTCTCTTGGTAGTCGATTCAGCCCATAAGGAGATGGCATACCAGTTGCGCGGTGCGTCTCCCGATTTTATCCGCATCTACGAGGCATCTACGCCCGATGAGGCTGCAGCCCTGGCGGTAGAACTGGTGCGCACGGGCGAGGCGGACATCCTGATGAAAGGGCTTATCAATACCGATAACCTGCTTCGGGCTGTCTTGAAAAAAGACGTGGGGCTTCTGCCTCCGGGAGGCGTGTTAAGCCATGTGGCGGTGGCGCAAGTGCCGCTTTATCATAAATTGCTGCTTTTTTCGGATGCGGCGGTGATACCTCGTCCCACGCTCGAACAGTTCCGCTCGATGATTGCCTACGATGTGGCGTTGTGCCGGGAGTTGGGCAACGAGCAGCCCCGTATAGCCTTGATTCATTGTTCGGAAAAGGTGAACGAGAAATTCCCGCATACGTTAAGTTACGTGCAACTGAAGGAAGAGGCGGCGCAGGGACGCTTTGGCAAGGTCTTTATGGACGGTCCGATGGATGCCAAGACGGCTTGCGACCGGCATAGCGGCGAAATCAAAGGCTTGTCTTCGCCCGTTGTGGGCAATGCCGACATGCTGATATTCCCCAACATCGAAGCCGGAAACACCTTTTATAAAACTCTTTCCTTGTTCGGCGACGCCAATATGGCGGGGATGCTTACCGGCACGATAGCACCGGTGGTAGTGCCTTCGCGCAGCGATTCGGGCAACTCTAAATTCTATAGCCTGGTATTGGCATGCCTGGCAGGAAACTTAAAGCAAGAAAGTGTATGAAGAAGATATTGGTAATCAATCCCGGTTCCACATCGACCAAACTGGCGGTTTACGAAGACCTGGAGCAGGTGTGGCGCACGAGTGTTTTTCATTCCGCCAAGGAGTTGGCGCAGTTTCATCACATCAACGAGCAATACGCTTACCGGCGCGCGCACGTGCTCGAAGCGTTGGAGCGGGCAGGCATCCCGATGGCTTTCGATGCCATTGTCGGCAGGGGAGGGTTATTGCGTCCTACGCCGGGCGGCGTGTACAAGATTGACGAGAAAATCAAGCACGACTTGTGGCATGCGTCTGTAGAGCATGCTTCCAACCTTGCCGGGCTGATGGCAGACGAGTTCGCACGTCAGGTGGGATGTCCTTCCTTTATCGCCGACCCGGTAGTGACCGACGAGTTGCGTGATGTGGCACGCCTTTCGGGCATACCCGAAATTCCGCGCGTGTCTGTATTTCATGCCTTGAACAGCCGTGCCGTTTCTCGCCGCTATGCGGCTTCGGTGCGGAAGCGTTACGAAGAGCTCGATTTGGTTGTCGCTCATCTGGGAGGCGGCATATCGGTCAGTGCGCACCGCCATGGCAGGGTAGTCGATGTCAACAATGCGCTGGACGGCGAGGGGCCTTTCAGTCCCGAACGTGCCGGAACCGTTCCTGCCCGCCAGTTGGTGGATTTGTGTTTCAGCGGGAAATATACCCAAAAGGAAATCTACAAACTGTTGAACGGGCGGGGAGGTTTGCTCGCCCATCTGGGAACCACCGATGTGCAGACCATCGTGCGCTGGGTGCATGCGGGCAATGAACATCACAAGCGGGTGTTGGAAGCGATGGTCTATACCGTTGCCAAGCAGATAGGGGCGATGCACGTGGCGCTTCACGGGCATACCGATGCCATTATCCTGACGGGAGGAATAGCCCACAACGCGTATGTCATTTCCTTGTTGCGCGAATGGATAGAAGGGCTGGCGCGCATTGTCGTGATTCCGGGCGAGGACGAGATGGGTGCCTTGGCGATGAATGCCCTGGGAGCCTTGAAAGGAGAACTGCCTTTGCAGGTGTACGGATAAGCTTCTGTAAGAGTTGACATTATGTGTCTTTTCTGATGTAATCAGTAGTTTCAGGCAGTTTCTTATAGGTGAAACAACTGTTTCATGTAGCTGAAACAACTGTTTCATATAGGTGAAACAAGTGTTTCACTATAATTAAACAGGGTGAAACACTTGGCTTATGCCGGAGACGGATTCGGCTGATGCCAATAAAAATCCCATATTCCTACCCTCACAAGAGTAAGAATATGGGATTTTTTGATTTACACATTTGTTATGACTCGTATTCGTGCTTCCGTTTCGGATTCATCGGAAACCATCCTTTCAATACCCGTTCGCGTTGTTCGAATATCTCTTTAATGCTCCAGAACGACGAGAAGGCAAATACCCCCAGCAGGCTTGAAACGAGAATATGGCTTATCCATACAGAACCGATAATTCCGGCTATGCCTAAGAGCAGGAACCACCACCAGCACCGTGTGCCGAAATAATATTCAGCCTTGATAACGATGGGGTGGAACAGTCCGATTATCAGAAACGTGCAGATACCGATGACGATACCCTCAAAATGACAGGTTGTTATCCAATCCATTATTTTGTATCTTTGCGGATAGGTATTTCTTTCTTGATGCTTTGTTCCAGTGATATCAATGTTTCGGTAGCCGTAACGCCCGGTATTTCCTGAATCTTCGAGTTCAGCAGTTCCATCAGATGCTCGTTGTCGGTAGAATAAAGTTTGGTCAGCATCGTGTAGGGACCGGTCGTGAAGTGGCATTCCACGATTTCGGGTATTTTCTCCAGTTCGGCGACTACGCTTTTATACATGGAGCCTTTTTCCAGTTTGATACCTACGTAGGTGCATGTGCTGTAGCCCAAGCTTTTGGGATTAACGTGATAGCCTGACCCGATAATAACACCGAGGTCAATCAAGCGTTGCACACGTTGGTGGATAGCGGCGCGTGATACACCGCATTCTGCTGCTACATCTTTGAACGGGATGCGCGCGTTCTGTGAAATGATTTCCAGAATCTGTTTGTCGAGATTATCAATCTTTTCCATAAGAATTACTTGGTCTTGTTTTTATCATATTGTAAGCAAATATAGAAAAACTTTTTTAGGAGATTGCAATGTCTGCCTGAAAAAAACATATCTTTAGATGAAAAAAGATGTTTTTCACTCTCCTTGATTTAGTAAAGTTTCTATTTTCTCCATCTTTCGTCTTCTGTCGAGCGAAAAAGTGTCGCTATGTGTATCCAGAAAAGTCAGTAATCCGAGCACTTTTCCCAACAGCGTTTTCCTTTCTTCTTCTGACGTTTTGATAGTTGCGTCGAAGTAGAGCAGTTCGGTCAACAGCTCGACGCGTTGCAGATATTCTTCTTGCGAGAACCGTGCCTGCATATAGCCGACAATGATTTCGGGCTTCGCCTCGTAGAAGAAAGGGGCGGGTTGGCGGAAGTAGGTCGTGTACAGGTCGCTTACTTCCACCTGGATATTTGCTTCCGGATGTTTTTCCCGTTTCTCTTTCAGTTTCTCGAGTGCTTCGAAAAACTGGCGAATCAGTCGCATGATGTAATCTTTTTCTAACATTCTGACGAGTATTTAATAAAACGCAATGTCTTTTGTGCGCGCAAAGATACAAGTTTTCTTTAAATAGCGAAGCGGGTGGTTACCGTAAAATGCCGGTATCTTTGTCCGCTTTCTGCCGGATGTTCCGCTTGATATCCTTGTAGGCACGTCCTTGCGAGAATTTCCAGGCTATGTTGAGGCTGACCAGATTGCCGAAGTCCGGGCAATGGAGGGTAGTGGTTTTCCGTACATAACGGTTGTACACGTCCGACTGGAATTGCTTGTAGTTCGGGGTCAGCGGTTGTTGCCAGCCGAGCGACAGGTGCAGGTTTTTGTACCGGTATGCCGCGCGCAGTTGGGCAAACGAGCCGTTGAAGCCCTCGGTCTCACCTTCAAGGAAACGGAAACCGCTGTCAACGGATGCCGAAAGAGTAAATTGTCCCAGATAAGCCTGGAGGTTGGCAGTCCCCGAATAGAAGGTTTTGCAATGGGTGTAGTCTTCACCGAAGTTGAAACAGCGGAACAAGGTGCCCGAAACCGCCATGGAAAGCTTGTCGGGGATAATCCAACAGTTGGCGTAGAGCATGAGGTGGAGCAGGTCGATTTCCTTTTGATTAAGTTGGGTATAGATAAAGCGGTTGTCGTCGGTACGCAGGTAGGTGGCCATATTGGGTTGGTGGCAAAGTTTGCCGTATGCCATTAGAAAAGACTGAAACCGCGGACGGGTGTAGGACACCTGAAACGTATGTTCTTGCTGGCGGTTGGGCTTGATGTCCGGATTCCCTTGCGTCCATTCCATGCTGTTGTTGCGGATGGCGGTATTACTGATCATAGCCACTTGTGAGACGTGCTCGCTGATTTGGAAGTCGTATTTCAACTGGATATCGGGTGCCGGATTGTAGGCTATGGAGACTTTCGGGCGGAACAGTCCATACTGATAGGTGTGTTCCCCTTGGCGGTAGTCGATGTAGGTTCCGCCTATTCCTGCCGTGTAGCGGAACACTCCGACGGCTCCTTTTATTTCACCGAACGCATAAGCCTGACGGTTGTGCATCGGGTTGTGAGAATTGACATCTCCCGTATAGGTGTTGTCGGTGTACTTCTGCATATAGTTTACTCCGGCGGTCAGGGTAAAAGGTTTGAGTCGGTTTTCGTAAATGGCTTCGCTCATCAGCGAATAAGTTTTGCCTGCCACTTCGTAGGCGTAGGGAGTACCTTCATCGTAACTGCTTTGAAGGGAAGTCCGGATGTAAGTCCCTACCGCATTCAAGGTCAGCGATTGACGCGGAGTCAGTTGTTTGAAGAAATAAAGGTCGAGGACCGGGTTACTGCTCCGGTTTTGTTTCTCTTGGGTAGCCGTGTACCGGTTCTGCCCGTCGGTAATCTGCTTGAGGTTATAATCGCCCGGTGTATGGGAGAATCCTGCGCTCAATGCAGCTTGAAACACATAGTCGGCAGAGTCAGCCAGGTTGTATTTCAGTTGTATATCGTTGCCGAAACTTCGACTGCGAGAGGCGATGTCGTTTCGGTTGACGGTGTAGACGGAGCCGTCTGTGAGTAGGTAATGAGCGCTTTCGTTGGTGCGGTTCTGCTTGAAATGCCTGTACCCGAAGTTGTAGCTGAGCGATAGCTCGCTTTTGCCTGCGTTCCATTTTCCGTACACCAGATCGTTGCCCGTCCGGGTAGTCAGGGCATGTGTCAGGTCTGCTCCTACCGTATAGCCGTTGTCATTGCGCCGGGTTTGGATGTTGATGACGTAAGCGATGCCTTCGCCATACCTTACCCCGGGATTGTCGATGAAGTCTATCCGGGTGATGCGTTGAGGATTGATGGACAGCATTTCCTCACGGCCGGCAATGATGCCGTCGATACGTATCTGCACACTCCCTCTTCCGTCGATAGCCGACAAGCTGTGTGTGATTTCGTCCACACGGATGTTGGGTAATGCCAGTTTCTGAAGCAGGCTGTATCCCGAACTTGATGTTTCCTTTTGTATCGGTGTGGGATAAAGGATTTGTCCGTCGGGCTTGTGGATTACCTTGGCTGCCTTTACTTCCACTTCCTGCAGTTGCACTTCTTTCGTTTCGCTTTGTGCCGAGACAGCTACGGCGAATGTCAATAAAATAAAAAGGAGGTTGATTCGTTTCATTGCGCTTTTACTTTTAAGTTCGGCGCAAAGATACGTTCCGGTTTATGGGTATGTGGAAAATGGGGCTGACATCTTCCTGACATTATTCTGACAATTGTCTATCTCTTTGGCCTCCAGTGCATAACTTTGTCCTCGGTAGGCTATGATTCTAAGTCCTGACGAACGTTCGATGACGGGTTTCAACCGTCGGATAAGGGTATAAAGCGTATCTGTGGCATCGTCTTTCTTGGGCCAAAGGGATGCGCAAATGGCTTCTTTGGACAGGGAATGTGAAGGAGCCTGCCAGAGCATCAGCAGCAGTTGGTATTGCATGGGGGTGAGCCGTATCGGAGTATGGTCTGCATCGTAGAAACAATGTTCTTCTGCCGAGTAGGAAATTCCTCCGAAACTTTGTGTTTCTTTCTTGCCGGTTTGTCGCTTGTGGTGAAGAAGGCAGGAGCCTATTGCCCAAAGCAGTGCGGCAAAAGCCAGAAGAAGCGACAAGCGTTGGTCGGACATGCTGAATACGGCAGCCGTTGAAAAGTGGGCATAACTCCGGATGGCAAGTGTTGTGCCGGTCGCTTTATGGTTAATTATCAGTGTATCGCTGCTGAGGATGTCGTTCCCTTGCGGTTTGTCCGGATGTTCCGCATCGATGACGGCAAACGAAAGAAAAGTCCGTTGTCTGAGCTTTTCGTTTTTCAGGTTCCGGCATAATTGTTTATCGGCAATGGCGAGCAACACAGGACCGCCGGATGCTTTCCGAAGCTGTTTGTATGCCCGGATAGAGTCTTGTGTGACGATATTGCCTTGTCTCTCTTCCAGTGTGCGCAACAAGGCTTGGTTTAAGTCGGCTCGCAATTCCTCCTTGGCACCGCAATATCCGTGATGTCCCGCCAGCAAGGCGGAAAGCATTAAGGTAACGAATACGCCGACCGATAAGATTCTGCTGTTCATCTTTTCCTGAATTTTATAGTGTAGGCAAAGTTAGCATTTGTTTTCGGTTCATAGTATACTCCTTACTATCTTTTTTGCGTATCGAAATGAGGCGTTTGGTCGGTAAATGCATTTTGTCGCCGATGGTTGTCATAAGGAATATGATGTAAAAACGGCAAAATCACGTATATTTATCTTGGAAAAGCGGCATAATTACCCTATATTTGTCTTGGAAAAACGGCATCACTATAATTGGTGTGCCTAAATATGATAGGTTATGCTCAAAAGAAAGATAGACGATTACATCCGCAATTATTACGAAACAACCCGTAATGCCTTGCTCGTTACCGGAGCACGGCAAACAGGCAAGACATACTCTATCCGTCAGTTCGGTAAGACGTTCAAAAGTTTCGTTGAAATAAATTTCATCGAGATGCCCGAAGCGGTGGAATTGTTTAAGGGAGCGAGGAGCGTCAACGATATTTTGCTCCGTTTGTCAACCGTCACCTCCGTGCCGCTTATCAAAGGGGAAACACTGATCTTTTTCGACGAAGTGCAACGATGCCCCGATATCGTTACGGCAATCAAGTTTCTGGTAGATGACGGTTCCTATCGCTATATATTGAGCGGTTCGTTGCTGGGCGTTGAATTGAAAGATTTGCGTTCGGAACCGGTCGGCTATATGGGAGTTAAGGATATGTATCCTCTCGATTTCGAGGAGTTTATTTCGTGTGTAGGCATAAATGACACCGTTATCGAATCATTGCATGAGGCATGGCGAAACCGCACTGCTGTAGATGAGTTTATCCACAATAAAATCATGGAGCTGTTTCGGCTCTATCTGGTTGTAGGAGGTATGCCTGCGGCTGTGAGCAAATATGTCGAGAGTTACAACCTGCAAGAAGTGATGACCGTGCAGCAGGATATTATTCGCTTGTATAAACGCGACATTGCCCAATATGACCCTGATAACAAACTTTATATAGAGGAGATTTTTAACCTTATTCCCCCCGAACTGAACGCCAAGAACAAACGTTTTATACTGAAACGGCTGAACGAACACGCAAAGTTCGATCGGGTGGAAAACAGTTTTTTATGGTTGACGAACGCCGGTGTGGCGTTGCCGGTTTATAATGTGGAAGAACCGAAAATGCCGCTTCTGCTTGCCCGTTCGCGTAATCTGTTCAAACTCTTCCAAAGTGACATCGGTCTGCTGGCAAGCCAATATGCCGAAGGTATCCAAATGCGGATTATCAAAGGAGACAAAGACATCAACTTCGGTTCGGTCTACGAGAACGCTGTGGCGCAGGAACTGGTGGCTCATGGAATCGCTCCTTATTATTATAACAACAAGAAACGTGGTGAGTTGGATTTCGTGATTGAGCTTGGTGGCAAGGTCTTGCCTATTGAAGTGAAGTCAGGTAAAGATTACGAAACGCACCGTGCTTTGTCAAATATCATGGATTGCGAAGAATACGGTCTGTCGGAAGCTGTTGTATTCAATAACGACAATCTACGTGTCGCAGGTAAGATTGTCTATGCCCCTATCTACATGGTGATATTTCTTGAAAAGGACAACACAGCCCCGACTTTTTATAAAGTGGATTTATCGGGACTGTAGATTGAGATGCGAAGGATTTCTGTTTCCTTGAACTTTATAGTGTAGGCAAAGTTAGTATTTGTTTTCAGTTGATAGATGCCTCTTAATATTTTTTGCGGCATTGGGATTAAGTGTTTGGTCGGTAAAAACATTTTGTCGCCTATGTTTGTTATATCAAAATAATAATCACTCGGATGAAGGATAAATGCCGAATGATTTTATTTCGCTTATAATTGCGGAAGTATAAGCCGTTGCACCTTTTTCATTCATGTGCCCACTATCTTCTATGTTACCATCCAAATTATCGGATAGTATTTATTTTAAATTAA
>ENA-UOIW01000164-UOIW01000164.1-human-gut-metagenome-genome-assembly--contig:-P58-NODE-164-length-65576-cov-8.504174_pt1 | contig 65576 bp, 60 predicted proteins | sample MGYA00242334_ERZ723881 | MGnify/ENA metagenome assembly ERZ723881 | reverse complement strand
GACCCTCTCCATGCCATGGAGATGCGCTACCAGCTGCGCCATAGCCCCGTTTTCAATTCTTGCCGCTCTCGAAGAGCCTTAGATACATTACAACACGGATGTCATTTCGGCAAACATGGCGTGTCGCGCGGGTTGCCGCATGACATCGGTCACTTGCCCGCCGTGTCGGTTCCAGAGGTTGACGAGCCCGACGACCCCGAGGAGGTGTCGGAGCCGGTCGTCCCCTGGGTCCCGGTATCGGTGGATCCCTGCAACGTCCCACCGCCCTGCGATGACGACCCATCGACTCCGGTCGAACCATCAACGGACCCGTTCCCGGTCCCGCCATCCGTCGTTCCGTCCGTCGACGACTCGCCGTCAGGCTGCGGCGTGGTGGTCCCCGAGGTACCGGAATCATTCGAACCGGAAGCACCGTCTGTGTTCCCGTCTGTGTTCCCGCCCGTCGTATCCGGCGTATTCGTCGACGGGTCGCTCCCGGTCGTCCCGTCATCCGTACCCGCGGCGCCGTCTTCCGACTCACGGTCGCGGTCACCGCCCTCGACTGGTCCGGTCGGCCGCTCGGTATAGGACCGGTCCACCCAGTCGCGCACCACGCTGTCGGTCCCCTGCCCCTGGGTCACAGCCAGGATGATGCCCGCGGTCACTGCCACCGCAACCAAAGCGCTGCCGATGGCGACCAGTATGGCGACACGTTTGGCCTTTGCCGACGTCGCGGATCCGCGTTGCCGGTTCACACCCGACCGGTTGCGGCCGACTTCCGTCACCCCCGATGACACGCCATCGCGCCGTGATGCGGATGCGCTGCCACGCACCACCCGCCCTGTGGCCGGCATCGTTTGCGTGGAGGCCATGGATTCGGCAGTGGATTCGGCGACGGCATCCAACCGCGTGGTCGCATCATCGGCGGATACAGCCGTTTCACCTTCCAAGCCGTCCGCACCGTCCGCGCCATCCGCGCCATCCGTCGCATGGAACGGCACGGCGTTCTGCAGTTTCTCCGATGATGCCTTGAGCACGTTCTGGTAGATCTGCGAGGCGACGGCGGAGACGATCGAACCGACAGCCACGCCGATGACGGATCCGGCGATGCCGATCTTCGCGGACAGCAGGAACGAGGTGACCGCGGCCAGCGCCCCCGCGCTGAGCTGCGTGACCGATAGACCCTTGAAGAAGTTTCTCACGACTCTCGACCGTAGCGGCGTTCCCTGCCGATATCCTCAACTTACGCTGAAAGCCGTTGAAGTTTCACGATACCGTTGCAAACCACCACCTTGCCCAGAAAAGGCATCGCCATACGGCACGCGTCGCATCCGCTTCCGACACCGGCCAGTTGTATCGGCCGTGTGGCGGAAACACGGACGTCACACTATCGCGACGTCCGGCAGTGTACATTCGTTGGCAACGACAATCATTCAGATGGGGGATTCGCCATGCAGCACGGGTCATCCATACCTCGACGCCACCGCACCGGCCGACGAGTCGCGGTCGTCATCGCCGCCGTCGCGGTGGTCGCGATCGTCGCCGCCGTGGTCGTCGCGCATCTGTCCGACACCGGCGTCATCACGTCCCCGTTGGGCGGTGATACGCAGGCCTCGGACGAGACGATGCGGGACCGATACCCGATGACGCCCAGCACCGTGGACTTCGACGGCGACGGCGTGGACGACTACACGGATATCCTCGCCGGCGCCCGCAAGGACGCCGAGGCGGCCCCGACCTACGATGACGGCTACTACCAGGGCGGCTACCCGCCCGCGGACCGTGGCGCCTGCACCGATGTGGTCTGGCGTGCGTTCGCCGAGGCCGGCTATGACCTCAAGGCGATGGTCGACGCCGATATCGCCGCCCACCCCGCCGACTATGCGAACGCCGCACCCGCGCCCGATCCGAACATCGATTTCCGCCGTACCGGCGTGCTCGATGTGTTCCTGTCCAAGTACGCGCAGACGCTGACCACCGACACGTCCGACAAGGCCGCCTGGCAGGGCGGCGACATCGTGGTGTTCGAAACCACCCGGCATATCGGCGTGGTCTCGGATCTGCGCGACGGCGATGGCCTGCCGTTCATCATCCACAACATGGGCCAGCGCCAGCGCGAGAACGATTACCTCGCGTTCCGCAAGCATATGGCGGTGACCGGCCATTACCGGTTCGACGCCTCGCAGGTGCCGCAGGACGTGCTGCGGCCGTGGAACGGCTGAGCGCGCCCCACGCCGTCCTCCCTTCGTTTGCGTACTCGTAAAACGAAGGGTGCCCCGGAATCACATGAAATTCCGGGACACCCAACGATTCCGTTCGTCATTCAGCCGATCCGCTCAGCCGATCGGCGGGTTCTCCCACTGCGGGGTGTCGGCGATGGCCGGCCCGTGGTTGTATTCCATCAGCCGCCAGCGCACGCTGCCGTCGCTCAGATCCAACGGCAGCAGCCGTACCCAGTGGGCGTTGCGCATCGACAGCACGCTGGCGAAGTCCGGGAACGCCGCGCTGATGCCCAGCAGCGTCTGCAGGGTCTGGGAGATCCATGCGCCGTGGGTGAAGAAGAACAGGTCGGTGTGCTCGTCGCCGAGAGCCGACCACTCGTGGATGGCCTCCACGCCGCGCCTGCCGACGGCCTCCTTCGATTCGGCGCCGTATTTCATCTCACCGCCGCGGAATTCGGCCCAGGACCGGTAGTCCTCCGGGTAGCGTTCGGCCAGGTCGTCCACGGCCATGCCGTCCCACTCGCCGAAGCTGCGTTCGCGCACGCGCGGGTCCAGATTTACCTCCAGCTCCAGCGGGTCGGCGAAGGCGTGCGCGGTGGCGGAGGCACGGCACAGGTCCGAGGCCACCACAATGCGCTTCGTGACATCCGGCCGGCGTTCCACATACAGTTCGCGCAGCGTCTCGCCGGTGCGTTCGACCTGCCAACGGCCGACCTCGTCCAGCGGGATGTCGACCTGCCCCTGCAGGCGGTGCGCCGCATTGTACGAGGTGCGGCCGTGGCGGACAAGGAAGATGGAACGGACGTGCTGGCTCATGACTCCTCCGGATGCTCAAGCTCAAGGTCGATGGTCGGCTGGTCGCGCCACAGGCGTTCGAGCCCGTAATAGTCGCGCGATTCCTGATGCATGATGTGGATGACGAAATCGCCGTAGTCGAGCAGGATCCACTGGCCTTCGGTCAAGCCTTCGCGCGAGCGCGGCGAGAGTCGGGCCTTCAGGTGCAGGTCCTTCTCCACCTCCTCGGCGATGGCCAGCACCTGGCGCTCGTTGGAGGCGGAGGCGATCATCATGACCTCGGTGAACGCGAGCAGGTCGGTGACGTCGAAGGCCACGATGTCGTTGGCCTTGACGCGGTCGGCCGCGGCTGCGGCGATGCGGACGGCGTCGATGATGGTGGTTGCGGCGGTCATCGGATCAGCGCTCCCAGGCGGGCTTCCAGCCCTCGACGACGTGCTGCGTGTTCTCGGAGTAGACCATCGCGTCGTCCGGGACGGCGTGGCGGATGACGGAGCCAGCGCCGGAGGTCACGTTGTCGCCGACTTCGACCGGGGCGACGAACAGGTTGCCCGCGCCAATGTGCACGTTCGAGCCGATGTGGGTGTGGTGCTTGTGCACGCCGTCGTAGTTGGCGGTGATGGTGCCGCCGCCGATGTTGGTGTGCTCGCCGAGGTCGGCGTCGCCGACGTAGCTCAGGTGCGGCACCTTGGTGCCGTCGCCGATGTGCGCGTTCTTCATCTCCACGAACGCGCCGGCCTTGGTGCCGGTTCCCAGTTCGTTGCCGGGGCGCAGGTAGGTCCACGGGCCGATGGTGGCGTCCGCGCCGATGTGCGTGCCCTGCACGCGGGAGCGTTCCACGGTGGCACCGGCGTCGACGATAGCGTCGATCAGCGTGGTGTAGGGCCCGACGACCGCCGCTTCGCCGATGACGGTATGCCCCTGCAGGAACGAACCGGGCAGGATGACGGCGTCGCGCGCGATCTCCACGTCGTCCTCGATCCAGGTGGTCGCCGGATCCAGGATGGTGACGCCGTCGCGCATCCATCGCTCGCAGATGCGGCGGTTGTACGCTTTGGACAGTTCGGAGAGCTGGACGCGGTCGTTGACGCCCTCCACGGTCAGCGGGTCGGGCGCGGCGAAGGCGCCGACGTTGCCGTCGGCCTTGGCCATCTCCAACGCGTCGGTCAGGTAGAACTCGCCCTGAGCGTTGTTCGACTTGAGTCCCGCGATGGACTTGGCCAGCACGGCGGCCTCGAACACGTAGACGGAGGTGTTGACCTCCTGCACGGCCAGTTCGCTGCGGTTGGCGTCCTTCTGCTCCACGATGCGCAGCACGTTGCCCTCGCGGTCGCGGATGATGCGGCCGTACCCGGTCGGGTCGTCGAGGATGGTGGTCAGCACGGTCGCGCCGTTGCCGCTGGCCTCGTGGAACCCCAGCAGGTCATGCAGGGTGCCGGAGTCGAGCAGGGGCATGTCGGAGGCGGCGATGAGCACCGGGCCGCTGAGTTCGCCGCGTTCGGCCAGCTGGGTCATCGCGCACTGTACGGCGCGTCCGGTGCCGGGGATGTCGTCCTGGTTGACGATTTCGACCTGGTCATTGTAGGAGCGGGCGGCGGCGGCCACACGGTCGGCCTGGTAGTGCACGACGACGGCGAGCGTGTCCGGATCCTGCGCGCCTACGGACGCCATCACGCGTTGGAGGAAGGTTTTGCCGGCGAAGGTGTGCAGCACCTTCGGGGTACGCGAACGCATGCGTGTGCCCTCGCCCGCGGCGAGGATGATGGCGGCGGATAGTGCCATGAGATATGCTCCATTCCCTCGTGGACTCGCCTGAGGCGGCGGCCGCGAGGGCCACCGCCCCGGCACCAAGCTCCCCCACCTGGACTCGAACCAAGACAAAGGGTTCCAAAGACCCGTGTGCTGCCATTACACCATGGGGGAACGGCGGGACGAATCCCGCCAAGTGTTCATTATGCCATACGGCTGGACCACGTCAACCGCTCCAGCGGGTTGCATTGCGATTCCGGGGTGTAAACCGTATCGGAGGATTGCCGTCAGGCGAACAGGAAACCCTGCCCGTGATGCTCGGGATAGGTGTCGAACAGCTCGGCGACCGAACCATCCTCGAACACCGCGCGGATGGCGCTGGCCAGCAGCGGCGCGATCGAGAGCACAGTCAGGCCGTCCCAGCGCTTCTCCTCGGGAATCGGCACGGTGTCGGTGAGCACCACCTCGCGGGCGCCGCACTCCTTGAGCCGGTCCACCGCAGGGCCGGAGAGCACGCCGTGCGTGGCCACCACGGTCACGGACTTGGCGCCGGACTCGCGCAGCACCTTGCAGGCGCCGGCGATCGTGCCCGCCGTGTCGATCAGGTCGTCCACGAGGACGCAGTCTTTGCCCTCCACATCGCCGACCACACGGTTGGCGACTGCGCGGTTCGGCCGGGTGATGTCGCGCGTCTTGTGCACAAAGGCCAGCGGGCCGCCGCCGAGGCGCTGCGCCCACTGTTCGGCCACGCGGATGCGGCCGGCGTCCGGGGAGACGACGGCGACGTTGTCCAGATGATTGAAGAAGCGGTCCCGGATGTAGTCGACGAGCACCGGCATGGCGATCAGATGGTCGACCGGGCCGTCGAAGAACCCCTGGGACTGCGCGGCGTGCAGGTCGACCGACATGATGCGGTCGGCGCCCGCGGTCTTGAGCAGGTCGAACATCAGACGGCAGGAGATCGGCTCACGGCCGCGGTGCTTCTTGTCCTGGCGCGAATAGCCCAGCAGCGGGCACACGGCAGTGATCGAACGCGCGGAGGCGCGCTTCAGCGCATCGATCATGATGAGCTGTTCCATGATCGACTTGTTGATTGGGTTGGCGTGGCTCTGCAGCACGAACACGTCCGCGCCGCGCACCGATTCGGTGTAGCGTACGTACATCTCGCCGTTGGCGAAGTCGTAGGCCGTGGTCTCCAGGACATCGATGCCGAGTTGCTCGGCCACGTCCGCCGCCAGCTTAGGGTGGGTACGCCCCGTGACGAGAATGAGGTTCTTATCGGGCTTGCCTGTAAGGATTGCGCTCACCGTATCTCCAAACGTGTGTTTCGCTGACGTGGACTGAACCTTAGTCTAACCATGTGCGCCGACGTGCGACACGGCCGGACGCCGCCGACCAAGACCTCGCTGATAACGCTCACATCGGCGGAATCCCGCGCCTGCTACTCCGACCGCCGCCGGTACAGACCGTGTTTGCCGATGTACTGGACCACGCCGTCGGGCACCAGGTACCAGACCGGCTCGTCGTGCGCGGCGCGGCGCCGCACGTCGGTCGAGGAGATCGCCAGCGCGGGGATCTCCAGGGTGTCGACCTTGCCCTCGGGCAGGTGCGCCCCCTCGGGGCCGGAGTACCCCGGGCGGGTCACGGCCACGAAGTGCGCCAGGTCCCACATCCGCTCCGCGTCCTTCCATTCCATGATCTCGGCCACCGCGTCCGCGCCGGTGATGAAGAACAGTTCCGCGTCCGGATGCTGCGCCCGGATGTCACGCAGCGTGTCGATGGTGTAGGTGATGCCGGGACGGTCGATATCCACCCGGGACACGGTGAATTTCGGATTGGACGCTGTGGCGATCACGGTCATCAGGTACCGGTCCTCGGCGTTGGTCACATGCTTGTCGAGCTTGAACACGGGGCGTCCGGTCGGCACGAAGATCACCTCGTCCAGGTCGTACACCCAGGACACCTCGGAGGCGGCCACCAGATGCCCGTTGTGGATCGGGTCGAAGGTGCCGCCCATGATGCCGATGCGCCGACGGCTGTGCCAGTTGCCTCGCGCCGAAAGCCTGCCTTTGCCGGGCGCGTGGACGCTCTGTGTCGCCGCCGCGGGCAGCAGGTCGGACATCCGGCGTTCCTGCTCCCCCGCCATCGTCTCGCTCGTATCCGCGGTCATGCGGCAACGCCCCCCTCATGCCCGGTCTGCCGGCGGTCGGCCTCGCGCGTCTCCTGCTCGGCCTGGTCGGCCGTGGAGATGGCGCCGTCGGCGTCGATCCTGTCCATGTCCTCATCCCACTCGTCCTGCACGACCTGTCGGATCTCGGCGAAGGTCGGCAGCGCGAAGTCGGGCTGGTACAGTCCGCGGATGACGGCCACGCACTCGGTGACCTTGACCAGCGTGTCGGTCATCCCGTCGATGTTCCCATCCCGTTCCTGCCTGCGGAAGGTGAGGATCCGCCGCTCCATCAGCGCCGTCTGCGTCCTGACTGTGGCCAGCTGGTCCCCGTCCAGGTCGGCGACCTCATGCGAGTCGGTCTCCGGCCAGCCGATCAGCACCGCGTCCGCGTATTCGAGCGAAGCGCGCTGCGCCGCCGTGGCGATGCCGTCCTCGATCTGCACCAGGAACACGTAGCGCACCAGGCTCAGCCGTTCCGCCGCGATCCGTAGTCCCAGACGCGGATCGTCCAGATCGGCTCCCCACGGGTTCGCCACATTCGCCCCGCCGCCGGTTGTCGGTTCCTCACTCATGCTCGCACCTGCCCTGTTCCGTATCCGATCCACTTGGTCGTGGTCATCTCCCTCAGGCCCATCGGACCGCGGGCGTGCATCTTCTGCGTGGAGATGCCCAGTTCGGCGCCGAAGCCGAACACACCGCCGTCGGTGAACCGCGTGGAGGCGTTGACCATCACTACTGCCGAGTCTATACGCTGGGTGAACGTTTCCACAGCCGAGTAGTCCTCGGCGATGATCGATTCGGTGTGTCCCGTGGAGTGGGCGTTGATGTGGGCGATCGCCTCGTCCAGCGAGTCGACCACCTTGATCCCGATCTTCAGCGCCAGATACTCGGTGTCCCAATCCTGCTCGTCGGCATGCGCCAGGTCCAGGTCCAGGATGTGCGACTGCCCGATGATGCGGTACGCGGTCTCGTCGGCGCGGATGGCCACATGCGCGTTGGCGAGCGCCTGCGCGGCCACCGGCAGGAACCCTTCGGCCACGTCCCTGTGGACGAGCAGCTTCTCGGCGGCGTTGCATACGCCCACGCGCTGCGTCTTGGCGTTGAGCAGGATCGGGATGGCCTTCTCCGGGTCGCCGCTGCGGTCGATGTAGATGTGCACGTTGCCGGCGCCGGTTTCGATGACGGGCACGGTGGAGTTGCGGACCACGGACTGGATGAGCCCGGCGCCGCCGCGCGGCACCAGCACGTCGATGTGGCCGCGCGCCTGCATCATGGCGGTCGCCCCGTCCCTGCCGTAGGCGTCGACGCTGGCCACCAGGGCCGGGTCGAGGCCGTGCTCGGCGAGCGTGCCGCGGATGACCTCCAGCGTGGCGGCGTTGGTCCGTTCGGCCGCGTGTCCGCCGCGCAGGATGGCGGCGTTGCCGGATTTCAGGCACAGGCTGGCCACGTCCACGGTCACGTTGGGGCGGGCCTCGTAGATCATGCCGATGACGCCGATGGGCACGCGGATCTGTTGGAGCCGCAGGCCGTTGGGCAGGGTGGAGCCGCGGACGATCTCGCCGAGCGGATCGGGCAGCGTGGCCACGTGGCGCACGCCCTGCGCGCTCTGCCGGACGCGTTTGGCCCCGAAGTACAGGCGGTCGAGCTTGCCCTCGTCCATGCCGTCGGCGCGGGCCTGCGCCATGTCGGCGGCGTTGGCTGCGGCGATGCGGTCGGCCTGGGCGTCCAGGGCGTCGGCCAGGGCTTCCAGCAGGGCGTTCCTGGTTTCGCCGGTGGTGTGGGCAAGGTCGGATTGCGCGGTGGCTGCGGCGTCGGCCAGGGCGTTGACGGCGGCGTGGGCTTCGGGATTCGTCATACACCTTAGGGTATCGCACGCATGCGTCGTCATGACGGGTGTTCCGGGATATGGGCGCACCGCCATGGGGCTGCCCATGCTCAAGGATAGACTTAGGAGCGTTTGGCAACCCGACGATTCGCGGAGGATACAACGTGACCACGTTCCATAGCACGCGCAGCACCACCGATTCCCTGACCTCCAAGCAGGCGATCCGTCAAGGCATCGCCGCCGACGGCGGTCTGTTCGTCACCGACGCGCTGGGCGAGACCCGCGTGGATGTGGCGGCGCTGGTCGGCAAATCGTATCAGGACATCGCGGTGACGGTGTTGGACGCGCTGCTGCCCGATTTCTCCGAGGCCGAGCTGCGCGAATGCGTCGAGGCCGCGTACGGCCCGCAATGGGGGGACGGGGCGATCACCCCGTTGAAGCCGTTGGGCGAGGATTGGGTCCTGGAGCTGTTCCATGGCCCGACCTCCGCGTTCAAGGACGTGGCGCTGCAGATCCTGCCCCGGTTCATGGCCCGCACCACGCCCGCCGACGGCGACGCGGACGAGAAGATCATGATTGTGACCGCCACCTCCGGCGATACCGGCAAGGCCGCGTTGGCGGGGTTCGCCGACGCCCCGGGCACCGGCATCACCGTGTTCTACCCGCAGGGCAAGGTCAGCCAGGTGCAGGAGCTGCAGATGACCACGCAGACGGGTTCGAACGTGACCGTGTGCGCGGTGGAGGGCAACTTCGACGACGCGCAGTCCGCGGTCAAGCGGATCTTCGGCGACCGTGACCTGGCCGCCAGTCTGGCCGGCGACGCGCATGTGCGCCTGTCGTCGGCGAACTCGATCAACGTGGGCCGTCTGGTCCCGCAGGTCGTGTACTACTTCTCCGCCTACGTGCAGCTGGTGGAGCGCGGGGCGATCGCGCTGGGCGACGAGGTGGAGTTCTGCGTGCCGACCGGCAACTTCGGCGACATCCTGGCCGGCTATTACGCCAAGCTGCTGGGCCTGCCGGTCAAGCATCTGATCGTGGCCTCAGACAGGAACAACGTGCTCTTCGAGTTCCTGACCACCGGCACGTACAACCGCCAGCGTCCGTTCTTCCAGACTATCTCCCCCTCGATGGACATCCTGATCTCCTCGAATCTGGAGCGCATGCTGTACTACATGTCCGATAAGGACTCGCGTCTGATCTCGATGCTGATGAACGATCTGAACCAGTGGGGCGCCTATGAGATCCCGGATGAGATGCTGGCGCGCATCCGCCATGTCTTCGGCTGCGGCTGGGCCGACGAGGATCAGGTGCGCGAGTCCATCCGCGACTGCTGGGAGAGGAACCGTTACGTGATCGACCCGCATACGGCCTGCGGCTATTTCGTGCTCCGCCAGATGCCGCGCGATCCGTCCGTGCCGCGCGTGCTGCTGAGCACCGCCAGCCCGTACAAGTTCCCGCGCGTGGTCAACGAGTCGCTGGGCTTCGAGGCGACCGGCACCGACTTCGCATGCATGGATGTGCTGGCCCGCGAGACCGGGACGACGGCCCCCGCCGCGTTGCGTGGTCTGGAGAACGCCGCGGTGCGGTTCGGCGACGTCGTCGCCATCGACGGCATGGCCGGCGTGGTCGAGCGCGCCGCGCACGCACTCTGACCGCCACGCCACTGAGGTTTCGGGGTTACAGTTCCTTGTTCAGCCAGATATGGCGGGAGACGGCGTAGGAGACGGCGACCGCCGCCGAGCAGCCGATGACGCCGAGCAGTCCCCACATCCAGCCGGGCATGGCGGCCAGCGATTCGGCCATCGAGTGCAACACCTCGTCGGGTATCAGGATGATGCCCACGCCGAACGCACCAGCCACGACGAACACGGCCGACCAGAACCAGCTGGACGCCTTGGTGAACTCGAAGGCGTAGTAGAACGGCATCTCCAACGCCACGATCGCCACGAACGCAGCCATCGCCACGCCCACGACCATGCCCGTCGGCAACACCGAGACCGGCGTCGAATCATCCTGCCACGGCAACGGCATCCAGACGGCGTCGATCAGCCACAGCAGGCCGATCTGCACGATGATCTCCGCCAGGCAGACCACGCCGAGCACGCCGGCGGACAGGTATCGGCCCACAACCTGATGGGACCGGGTGACCGGCACCAGCGCGCTGAGACGGCCGCATTGGACGCTGCTGGTGTTCACGAACAGCCCGGCCGCGGACAGCGCCCAGTACCCGACGGTCAGCATCAGGCACAACGCCAGCGCGCCCACCGTGCCGACCATGAACGCGATCAGCGGGAACAGCAGCGGGAACAGGAACGTCACCAGTATGGAGACCAATTCCGAATCGGTGATCGTCTGGTAATCGAGCCGCATCGCACGGCGAATCGCAACGGATGCGTCCTTCATGGTCCTCAGAACTCCTTTCGGCGCCGGCAGGCGATCGACACCGGCAGGGAGACGGCCGTCATGACGACAAGGACCCCCAGCCCCGCGGGGATGCCGACCGCCGGGTTCGCCATCGCCTGCGCAACGGCGTCGCCGAACGCGTTGAACGCATCCTCCGGCACGAGATACAGCGTCACGGTGACCAGCACGGCCACCCCGACGAAGAACGCCGCCACGCACAGCAACGCTTTGCGCATGTCGTTCCACCGGTAGAACAGCGGGAACAGGACCAGCTCGAACACCATGAACGACCATGTGCTGCCCAGCACCGACGTCGTCAGCGCCTGCGCCAGACCGTTCAGGTTCCCGTGGGCCGTCAGATGCAGGATCGCAAGCGCCAGCGTCGTCTCCGCAACGATGATGGCGGCGAACACCGGCAGCGTCAGATACCGCCCGATGACCTGGTGCGTGCGGTCGGCGGGGATGATGCCGTTCATCCGCCCATGCTGCTCCAGCCATTCGTAGCTGAACGCGCTGATCGGCAGGATCGTGCCGACGCCGAACACGCTGCCGACCACGCCGCCCGTGGCGAAATCGGCGCCGCCATCGGCCCTGCCGGCCAGTCCGAAGATGACGGCGAACAGCAGCGGCAGTAGGAACGGCACGAAGCCGCTGGCCGAGGACACGGCGATGCGGGCCATGTCCAGACGGAACGAAACCAGTACAGCACGCATGTCGCTCACACCTCCTCCAGCGAAGGCTGCCCGACGTTGGTCAGGCGGATGATGTCATCGATCGACGCCGGCTCGACCACGATCTGATCCGCAGGGAAGATCGGCAGGTTCTCGGCACGCACCAGCGCGTCGAAACCGGTGGTGTAGCGGTGCACGCCGACGCACGCCTTGGCGGGCAGCCGGTCGAGCAGGTCGAGACCGGCCTTGACGATGCGGAACGAGTCCTCGAACTCGTCCTTGGGGCCGGTGAAATACAGTTCGCCGTGGGTGATGTAGGTGATGAAGTCGGCGGCGCGTTCCAGGTCGGCTGTGATATGCGTCGAGAACAGGACGCTGCGCTCGCCGTCCTCGATGGTGGCGGCGAGGATGTCCATCAGCTCGTCGCGGGCGAGCACGTCCAGGCCGCTGGTCGGTTCGTCCAGGATCAGCAGACGGGCGTCGTGGCTCAATGCCACGGCCAGCATGAGCTTCATCTGCATTCCGCGGGAGAGCTCCTTGACCTTCTTGCCGCGGTCCAGGCCGAATCGCCTGAGGTGGCCGTCGAAGACCTCATGCCGCCAGGTGCGGTACATGCCGCGCATGACGCGTTCGACCTTGTCGACGCTCCAGGTGTCCACGAAGTAGCTGGTGTCGAAGACCACGCCGAGCTGCTCCTTGACGGCCTCCTCGTCGGCGATCGCGTCCAGGCCGAGGACCTGGATCTGGCCGGCGTCGCGGCGGATCATGTTCAGGATCAGCTTGATGAGCGTGGACTTGCCGGCGCCGTTCGGGCCGATCAGGCCCATGATGTAGCCGGCGGGCAGGTCGAAGGTGACGTCCTCCAGCGTGAAGCCGGAATCGTAGTGTTTGGTCGCGCCCGTGACGGACAGCGCCATCGGTGGTGTGGTGGTCATGACTGGTCCTTGTAGCTTGCCTCGAGCATCGCCATCAGGTCGAGCAGCGGGATGTCGGCGGCCTTGGCGGCCGTGCAGGTCTCGTCGAAGATCCGCTGGATGCGCGTGCGGGCCCGCCGCTTCATCAGCTCGGTCCCCTGGCTCATCACGAACGTGCCTTTGCCCTGGATGTTCTCCACAATGCCCTCGTCGGCCAGTTCGTTGTACGCCCTGGTGACGGTGAGCACCGAGATCCGCAGCTCCTTGGCGAGCTTGCGCAGGGAGGGCAGCGCCTCTCCTGCGGCGAGTTCGCCCGAGAGCACCGCCGCTCGAATCTGATCCTTGATTTGCTCGTAGATCGGTTCTCCGGACACGGATGAGATGATCAGCTTCACCGCGTATCCCCTTTCTGATTGTGCTAGCGGAACAGTGATTAACTGTTCTACATAACACTATAACAGTTTCGGGGCAACTGTTCAACTCGGACCATAACAGTCGGCGCGGCGGCCGAGATTACAGGATCTCGGGGGCGTCGGAGAAATCGAAGAGCACGCCGTCAGACACCTCGCAGATCTCGGCCCAGTCGCCGGCGGAGGAATCGTCGTTCATGGCCCAGATCGTCATGCCCACCGACTTGGCGGCCTTGATGCCCACCAGCAGATCCTCGAACACCGTGCAGTCGGCCGGCGCGACGCCGAGGCGTTCGGCCGCCAGCAGGTAGACGTCCGGGCTTTCCTTGCTCACGTCGCCCGCGTCATCGACGCTGACCACTTCGTCGAACAGGCCGCCGATGCCGACGTGCGCCATCGCCGGGTCGCGCAGGGCGGGCGGCAGCGAGGTCGCCACGGCCAGCTTGGCGCCCGACGTCCTGAGCAGGTGCAGGTACTCGACGGCGTGCGGCTTGGCCTCGACCACGGTGGAGTAGGCCTCGCGGGCCATCTCGTCCCATTCCGCCATCAGCTGCTCGGGGGTGTCCTCCAAGCCGAAGCGCGCGATCGTGTATTCGGCGATCTGGCGGAACTGCATCGCGGAGACCTTGGTCATGTAATCGTCCGGCACCTCGATGCCGCGGCGTCCCAGGAAGTCGATGTCGACCTGATCCCACACGCCCATGGAATCCAGCAATGTGCCATCCAGATCGAAGATGGCGGCCTTACCCGTATTGATGCCCATATGCCAAGCATAGTCCATCCCGCTTGTCCGAATCCCCCGATTCGGACAAGCGCGTAACGACGGGCCGGACAGCGGGGACGGCGGGCCGGACAGCCGGGCATCACGACGGGCCGGCCGGGCCGCCGGTTCAGCCCAGGCGGCTTTCGGCGAGCAGTTCGCGCGCGTGGTCCAGCGAGGTCTCCGACTCGCTGCCCGAGAGCATGCGCGCGATCTCGGCCACGCGCTCCTCCTCGCGCACCTCGTGCACGGTGGTGGACACACCGTCGGCGGACGGGTCGCCGCCCTTGCTGACCACGAACTGGGCGTCCGCCCAGGAGGCGACCTGCGCCAGATGGGTGACGACGATGACCTGCGCGACGCGGGCCAGCCGGGCCAAACGACGTCCGAGCTCCACGGCGGATTTGCCGCCGACGCCGGCGTCGACCTCGTCGAAGATGAAGGTCATGGCGGGCTGGCCCGGCCGCGCCGGGGGATCATCGGCCCGCACGCCGCCGAAATCGGTCACGCCTGCCCTTTCTGAGTCCGTTTCGGTGGACCCGTCGCCACCATCGGCATCCGGGATGGCGACCGAAACGTCGTCCGTCCCATATCCCATGCGGCGTTCGGCGGCCACCAGCTCCAATGCCAGCATCAGTCGGCTCAGCTCGCCGCCCGATGCGCTTCTGCCCATCGGCAGCTGCGGCGAACCGGGGAACGGGGTGAACAGGAACGCGATGTCGTCGCGTCCGTTGGCGTCCAGCGGCCATGTGCCTCCGCGGGCCTCGTCCGCCTCCCGCGGCGTGACGCGGATCTCCAATCCCGCTCCGGACATCGCCAGCGAGGACAGCTCCTCGCCCACGCGCGCGGACAGTTCCCCCGCCGCCCGCCGACGCACGGACGACAGCCTATCGGCTGCCTCCAGCGCGTCCTCGAACAGCCGCCGGCGCTCCTGCCGGAGCTCGGCCAGCTTCTCCGGCGAGGTGTCCAGATCCTCCACGTCCAGCACGGCCCTGTCACGCCAGGCGATCACGTCGGCCAGGGTCGGCCCCCAACGGCGGGTCAGCTCGTCGAGCTCGTGGATGCGCCCGTTGATCGCGTCCAGATCGTCGACGCCCTCCTCCATATCGATCTGGCGGGAAAGGCTGAACACCACATCCGACAGATCCGCGCCGATCGATTCCAGACGGTCGGCCAGATCGGAGAACGGCCCCTCCACATGGATGGCGCGCAGGTGCTGCACGGCGCGTGTGATCAGATCCGAGGCCCCCAATGCGTCCGGATCGCCGTCGACCGCCGAGGCGTCCAACGCGCCCAGCGCGCCGCCCACGCCCTGGGCTATCTCCGCGGCGTTCTCGATGCGGCTGCGGCGGATCTTGAGGTCCTCGTCCTCCCCCGGCTGCGGATCGACCCGATTGATGCGCTCGATCGATTCGCGTAGGTAGTCGGCCTGCTGCCGGATCGAGGACTCTTGGCTGGCCAGTTTCTCCAGCCGTTCGTCCATGGCCGCCAACGCCTCCCACGCCTGTCGGTATGAGGACAGTTCCGCCTGGTCGCCGGCCACGGCGTCCAGGAACTCGCGCTGTCTGGCGGCGGAGGCGATGCGCAGCTGGTCGGCCTGCCCGTGCACCGTGACCAGTTCGTCGGTGATGCGGCCCAGCACGGATCGGGGTACGCTACGGCCGTTCGCCGTGGCGCGCGAGCGCCCGGACGCCGGCACGCTGCGTGCCAGGAACAGCTCGCCGTCCTCCGGCTCGACCCCGGCCTCGGCGGCGATGGCGGCCGCCGCGGTCTGCGGCCCGGCCATGAACACCCCTTGCGCCCATGCGGCGTCCGCGCCCGACGACACGCGATTGGCGTCGGCGGCGGCACCGGAGATCAGTCGGATGGCGTTCAGCAGCATCGATTTGCCGGCACCGGTTTCGCCGGTGATGGCGGTCATACCCGGGGCGGGCGTCAGCACGGCCGATCGGATGGGCCCCAGATTGCGGATTTCGAGTTCCTCCAACATGCCGGATCAGACCTCGCTTCCGCCGGTGTCCCCGGTGGCGCAGGTGCCGCAGCAGCGGTCGGCGTCATCGCTGTGCACGACCTTGGCCGCGGACGGCCAGGAGACCGCGACCTGCCCGTGGTGGACGTCGCCGGTTTTGCGCGCCTGTTCGCGCCAGCCGACCACCGGCAGGTCGAATTTGCTGACCAGACGGCTGGTGAACGGTGCGCCGGACAGACGTGCCAGGCGCAGCATGTTGCGCGATTCGCGCACCTGGACGCGCGTGCCCTTCGGCAGTTCGCGCTGACGGCGCCCGTCGCAGCAGATCCAGCCGTTCGTGGAGGATTCCTCCAGGATGTCCAGGGTGAACGTCGAGTGCGAACCGATGATCAGCGGACGCGCGAACAGCGCATGCGCGGCGTTCGGCACCAGTTGCAACGCCTTGACGTTCGGCCAGATGATCGGCCCACCGGCGGAGAACGCGTAGGCGGTGGATCCGGTCGGGGTGGAGACGATCACGCCGTCGCACCCGAACGAGCTCATCTCCACGTCGTCCACGCGGATGGACAGCTCCACCATCCGGCCGCGGTCCACGCGCTCCAGCGTGATATCGTTCAGCGCCCAGTCCTCCAACGGCTTGTCCGCGCCGGGCATCCACACGTCGGTATGCGCGATCATGCGCTCCTCGATCGAATAGTCCCGGTCGGCGATGCGTTGGATCGCCTCGCTCATCTGGAAGCTTTCGAATTCGGCCAGGAACCCCACATGGCCGAGGTTCACGCCCAGGATCGGCACATCGGTGCAGTGCACCAGCTCGGCGGCGCGCAGGATCGTGCCGTCGCCGCCCAGCACCACCACGATCTCGGTGTCGGGGTCCACGCGCGGCGAGTCGCCGCCGAAGCGCGGCGCGGCCACGTTGTCGACGATCGACACCTGGAACCCGGCGTGACGCAGCTGATCCACCGCCTCGGGCACCACCGTTCCGCTTTCGCGCAGACGGCTGTGCGTCACCACCACGGCACGGCGATCGCTGCCCATAATGCCCCTTCCGTTCAAGGTCCATGCGGCGGCGTTCCGGCCGCCCACACCCATCCTAATCGAAGCCGCCCCTGCGCGCCGTACAATGGTGCCGTCGGCCGAACATGTGTCCGGATCGGCGTCACGGACGCACTACGGGCCGCAGCGGGGCCGGTTCCCGGTAAGGAGCAGTGCATGAAGCCATCCAACAGCCATAGACCGTCGATTCGCCGGCGCGCGCCCCGCGGCACCGATCTGTGGCGCGCGCTGGTGGATCCCGATCAGGACCTCTCCGCCCGCAGGCGGGTGCTCGGCGACCTGCTGCTCGCCTACCCCGGACGGTTGACCATCATCTACTTCATCATGCTGGTCGTCATCGCCACCGTGCTGCTGACGCTGCCCGTCTCCTCGCGCTCCCCCGGTTCCACGGACCCGCTGACCGCGTTCTACACGGCGGTGTCGGCCCTGTCCACCTGCGGCATACCCATCGTCAACAGCACCGAGCATTGGAGCGTGTTCGGCCAGTGCGTGATCCTGGTGTCGGTGCAATTGGGCGGGCTCGGGGTCATGACCTTCGCCTCGCTGATCATGCTGGCCACGGCACGGCATCTGCGCGCCTCGCAGCGGCTGCGCACCGCCAACGAGCTGGGCGCCTCGGCGTTGGGCGAGACCAGGGACGTGCTCGCCGTGGTGTTCGCCACCACGTTCATCATCGAGGGCATCACGTTCGCGGCCCTGTTCCCCGGGCTGTTCTCCATCAACCGGGGCGATTGGGGGCAGACGGCCTGGGAGGCGCTGTTCTACGCGGTGTCGGCCTACAACAACACCGGGTTCACGCCGGATGCGGCGGGTCTGCACGTCAACAACCCGGCCGTCGGCCTGCCGATCCTGCTCAGCGCGTTCTGCGGCACGCTCGGCTTCCCCGTGCTGCTCAACCTGGCGCGCGCCTGCCGCCGCCGCATCCCGCCGCGCCGTTGGCAGCTGCATACCAAGCTCACGCTGGTCACCACGTTCGCGCTGGTCCTGTGCTCCCTGCTGTGGTACGTGGCGGTCGAGTGGAACAACCCGCGGCTGTATGCCGACGCCGATCTCGGCGTCAAGCTCCAGGCCGCGCTGTCCGCCGCGGTGATGCCCCGATCGGCCGGGTTCGACCTGTCCTGGGTGCCGGAGCTGAGCGATCCGACCCGTGTGTTCATGAGCATGCTGATGTTCATCGGCGGCGGCAGCTCCTCCACGGCCGGAGGCATCCGCGTCACCACGTTGGCCGTGCTAGTGCTGACCTGCCGCGCCGCGTTGACCGGGCACGGCGACGTGACGGCCTTCCGCCGCCGTCTGCCCATGCGCGTGGTGATGATGGCGGTCAGCGTGACCCTGATCTTCGCCCTGCTCACCTTCGCCGCCTCGCTCGCGTTGATGTTCGTCACCGGCAAGCCGTTGAGCGACGTGCTGTTCGAAGCCTGTTCGGCCTTGAGCCTCGGCGGCTATTCGGTCGGCGTGGCGAATGCGCAGGAGCCGGCCACGCTGGTCATCCTCGCGCTGCTGATGATCGCCGGCAGGATCGGTCCGACATCGGTCGTCTACGCGATCAGTCGGCCGCATGCCACGGAGGCGCTGCGGTATCCGGAGGAAAGTATCATCGTGGGATGACCCCGTTGTGCGGGGTGGAGGACCGGCCTCGTACGGGAAAGGAACAGGGAGATGGCGAACGGCAATCGCAGTGTGCTGGTGGTCGGATTGGGACGATTCGGCAGCGCCGTGGCCACCACGCTCGACCATATGGGGCAGGACGTGCTCGCGGTCGACAGGAACGCCGAACTGGTCAGCCGATGGTCGTCGATCCTGCCCACCGTGCAGGCCGACCTGACCGACGTGATGGCGGTCGAGCAGATCGGCATCACCGATTTCACCACCGCCGTCGTGGCGATCGGCGACAGCGTGGAGGCCTCGGTCCTGGTGACAAGCAACCTGCTGGACGCCGGCATCAGCGACATCTGGGCCAAATCCGTCTCCCTCCAGCATGCGCGCATCCTCGAACGCATCGGCGCCACGCACATCATCAACGCCGAGACCGATGCCGGCAAGCGCGTCGGCCACCTCGTCTCCGGCAACTACCTGGACTACATCGAGATCGACGGCCCGCACACGGTGGTCAAGATCCACACCCCTAGCCATCTGGTCGGCTACAGCATCGCGGAGGCCCAGGTGCATGAACGGTACGGGGTGACCGTGGTCGCCGTCAAATCGCCGAACCGCGACCTGGAATACGGGTCGAAGGATCTGGTCATGCACCGCAATGACGAGCTGATTCTCATGGGCACGCAGGACCAGATCGAACAATTGATCCGCGGATGACACCGCCCGGGACCTGCATGACGAAAAGCCGCGGAACGGCGCGGCTTCCCGGCCGCCGCACGACGGATGACCTGCAGAGCCGCTTGCATCGGCGGTGTGCGCTCCGATAATCGAAAGGTACGGCGATGCTGCCGTCATGTAGGGAGAGCACCATGAATCTGCGTCTGTCGGATGGTCATGTCGCCGCCGGGCGATACCGCACAATCACGGCCCGCGGCCACACCGTCATCGATCCCGGGGTGGTCTTCGACACCCTGGTGGTCGCCGGCGTGGTGACCATGGCCGGCTGCCGGGGCGGAACGGTGGAGTGCAAGGCGGGCCGCATGGTGTGCACCGGGGATATGGACGTCCGCAGCATCGGCGGCTATGGCGAGATCCATGTCTCGGGCAGGCTGTCCTGTCAGACGCTGCGCTTCGTCGGCGTCGTGCGCGCCGACGGAGACCTCGTATGCGCCGGAGATGTCACCGTCGACGGCATCCTGAGCAACGACAGGATCATCTCGGCCACGTCGGTCACGTTGCGTGGTGTACTCGAAAGCACGGACGTCCGGACCGATACGCTGAGCATCGAACCGTTGCACAGCATGATGCTGACGCGGCATGCGATGGGCGAGTACACCGCATCGAGCCGCGCCCGCACCGTGGTCGGCAATGCGGTGCGCGTCCATGCCCTGACATGCGTGACCCTGCATGCCGACGCCGTGGAGCTGTCGGAGCGCTGCCGGATCGAGCGGTTGTGCAACGCCTCGCATGTCGCCGGCGACGGCACGGCGGATGTGTCGTTGTTCCGCCCGACCTGTTCGCAGACGCATCTCAAGCGCCGCAGGGCCTGAACGCCGCTCAGCGCTCCGCCGCGCGCGCGTACAGCAGGTACTCGGCGTTGCCGTGCGTCCCCTCGATCGGCGATGGCGCCGTGGCGACGACGTCCAATCCGCATTCGTCGGCGCATGCGGCGACGGCCGCCAGCGCCCGCTCGCGCAATGCGGGGTCCTCGACGATGCCGCCCTTGCCCAGATGCCCCCTGCCGACCTCGAACTGCGGCTTGACCAGGAGCACGATATGCGCGTCGGGGGCGGCGATGCGTGCGATCACCGGGATGACGTACGTCAACGAGATGAACGAGACGTCGGAGACCACCATCCGCGGCTGGTAAGGCAGATCGCCGTCCCGTACGTCGCGGATGTTGACGCCGCTCATCTCGATGATGCGCGGATCGCCTGCGATGCGCGGGTCGAGCTGTCCGTGGCCGACGTCGAGGGCGATGACGCGGTGCGCGCCGCGCCGCAGCAGCACGTCGCAGAATCCGCCGGTGGACGCGCCGATGTCCAGGCAGTCGAATCCGACCGGCTCCGGCAGCCCCGCGGCGCGGAACGCGTCGAATGCGCCGACCAGTTTGTAGGCGCCGCGGGAGACATAGTCGTCGCCTTTGTCGATGGCGATGTCCGAGGCGGAGGCGATCGTCTGCGCCGGTTTGACGGCGGTGACGCCGTCGACCATGACCTTGCCCGACTTGATCAGCCGTTGCGCCTTGGCCCGGGATTCCACCAGCCCCAGCGCCACGAGTGCGGCGTCCAGACGGTCGGGGATCGTGGTGCCGCCGTTGTCGATGCCCATCAGATATCCCGGCTTTCGTTGAGATCCTGTTGCAGCGCGTCCAGCACCTGCTGGAAGGCCGCGATGCGTTGGTCGTCGTCCAATCCGTCGAGTTCCGCCAGTTCGGGGAACCGTGCGGTCAACGGTGCCGGGGTCTCCCGCTGCGATTCGCTATCGGCGTCCGGCATGGTGATGTTCACTCCCCCGCTCCGGTGAGGTCGAAATCCGGCAGGCTGTCGGCATCCAACGCCCGCCCGTCGTCCGAGGCCTCCCAGGCTGCGCAGCATGCCGCCCGCAGCGCATCCACGGCCGTCACGTCGCTGACGGTCAGTCGTCCCGCGGCGCCGATGGCGGCCTCGGCCCGTCCGCACACCCAACGCCCGTCCGGTTCACGGCGCGGCGCGGGCATCGGCTCGTTCAACGCACGCAGGTCGCGGGCGATGAAGGTCGGCCGCAGGTGGCGGGGGGCGAGCATCAGCTCATGCGGGTTCGTCACGCCGGTCAGCACGGCCAGGGAATCGTAGCCGCCGCGGTTGCCCGCTTCGATATCGGTGTCCAGACGGTCGCCGATGGCCAGGCACAGCTCCCGCCGGACCGGTTCCGCGCCGTCGGCGGCCGCCAACAGCCGGGCCTCGTCGTACATGGCCGATTCCGGTTTGCCGGCGCAGGCCGCGGGCTGCACGCCGGTGGCGTTGACGACGGCCTGGACCATCGACCCGCATCCGGGGGCGATGCCCAGTTCGCGGGGTATGGTCAGATCGCGGTTGGTCACGTAATAGGCGGCGCCACGCTCCACGGCGAAGGCCGCCTGCGCCAGCTGGTTCCAGGTCATATCGGGGTACCAGCCCTGCACCACGGCGGCGGGATCGTCCTCGGCGCGCTCCACGATCTCAAGCCCCTGCCGGGCGATCTCCTCGCGCAGATGCTCCGCACCCACCACCAGCACCTTCGCGCCGTGCGGCACCGCGCGGGCGACCATGCGTGCGGCCACCACCGAGGAGGTGATGACCTGCCGGGGCTCGACGCTCAGGCCGAATCCGATGAGCTGATCGGCCACCACGGACTGGAAGCGCGAGGAATTGTTCGTGGTGTATTCGATGGCCATGCCCCTACGCTCGGCGTCTCTGATGGCATCGGAGGCGTGGTCCACCGGGTTCTTGCCTCGGTAGACCACGCCGTCCAGGTCCAGCAGCGCCAGCGCGTAGGATTCGGCCAACGGGCGATCGGAGCCGCGAAGGTACGCCGGCATGCCGTCAGTCCTCGTCGGAGGCCGGCTCGGTGGAGTCGTCCTGCGGCTGGTCGGCGTCCGATTCGCCGGTGGCGGGTTCGACCACGGACGAGGCGCCGTCCTGCGCCTCCTGCGCGGGCAGTTCGCTCTCGTCGTCGGATTCGGTGTCGTCATCGTCGATGCCGGCGTCGGCCAGGATCTCGCGCACCTCGTCGTCCACGGTGAAATCGGCGTCCTCCGACTCGTCCTCGCCCGACTCGTCGTCGGTGTCGGACTCATCGGCCTGGCCCTCGCCATGCTCGCCCTCGTCGGCCTCGTCATCCGGGGCGAAGCGCGCGTCGTCGGCGGTGATGCCGAGGTCCTCCATCAGGTCCTCCGACATGGTCTGCAGATCGTAGTCGATCAGCACGTCCTCGTCGGTCTCGTCCTCGTCCACGTCGGCGTACTGCATCTCCAGCTTGTCCAACATGGTGTCGAGGGCCGCCGCCTCATCCGTGCGCCCGGCCTCTTCGAGGAAGTACTGCTCGGCCTGGACCGCGCGCATGCGGTAGGCGCCGGCCAATCCCTTGGAACGGCCCAGCGTATGCACGATCTGAATGGCCTTGTCCCACAGCTCCAGATCGCCCAGGGCGCCGGCGTACACCAGGAACATCTCGGCCTTGGCCTCGCCACGCAGATACTTGGCGTCGTCGGACATGGCCAGTTCGACGGCCTTCTTCGGGTTGCCCACGCCGCGCTCGCAGTCGGCGATGAACGGCAGGTAGTCCAGGAAGCCGTTCATGCGGTAGGCGGTGCGGAACTCGCGCATCGCCAGCTTGTAGTCGCCCTGGCGGTAGGCGATGAACGCCAGCGTCTCACGGGCGATGTCGATGCGGGAGGCCTGCTTGGCGGCCCACTTGGCGTGCGCCAGCGCATTCTCCGGATCGTTCTCCTCCTGCGCGTACGCGGCCAGGATATGCAGGCCGATGTTCTCGGCATGCTCCTTCGACAGACCGCGCAGGCGTTCGCGTTCGTCCTTGGAAAGCATCGACCATTCGAGCCCCTTGGGCATCTTGGGCTCTCCCGGACGGCGGTCGGTATACGGGTTCTGCGAGGGGAAGCTCATCGTGCCGTCGGAATTGCGGCGCGGCTTGGACATGTACTCGCCGCGCTTGGCCTCACGGTACTGGCGCTTCTCCTCGGGGGTGAACTCCCGACGCTCGTCGCGGGCCTGCCCGTCGTGGCGGCGGTCCTGGCGGTCCTGATGATACGGACGGTTCCGGTCGCGGAATCCATCGCGGCCGCCGTCACGATAGCGCGGATTGTCGCCGCCATGCTGGCCGTTACGACGGAAGCCGGAACGATTGCCCTGCCCGTTGCCGTGATGGAAGGAACGGTTGCCGCCACCCTGTCCGTTACGATGGCCGCCGTTGCCGTAACGACGCTCGCCCTCACCGTCGTTGTAGCGGCGTTCGCCGTCACCATTGTAGTGACGATCACCGTTGTAGCGGCGCTCGCCGTTGTAACGGCGTTCACCGTCACGGTGGAACCGACGCTCGCCGTTGTAATGACGTTCACCGTCGCGGTGGAACCGGCGCTCGCCGTCACCGGCACCATGCCGTGCGTCATCGTGGCGACGGTACCCGCCGTTGTCATCGTGACGGCGCGGCCTGAACCCCTTGTCGCCGTAGCTCTTGCCGCCGTTGCCGCGCGGCTTGAACCCCTTGCCCCCGCGATTGCCGGGGCGGCCGGAGCCGGGCTTGCGGCCGCCGTACGAGCGGCCACCGTGCGAAGCGTGATTGTTGTTGCCTTCTGCCATGTCGTTCCTTTTCATCCGCCGCTGCTGTCAACGGCCGTTCATCGTTACCGATAGCCTACATCGTTGCCCGAACCGCACGGTGTCCCGCCGCGTCGGCCCTCGGGGCCTCAACGGCGGGACACCGTCATGGATCGGAAATGTCTCAATCGTCAGCGGGCCGCCACCACGCCAAGCGCCTTCTTGCCGCGGCGGATCAGCGCGAACCGACCCTGCAGGAGGTCGGACTCGCCCAGCACCTGCTCCTCGTCGTCCACACGCACGTTATTGAGGTACACGCCACCGGACCTGATGGTCTTGCGCGCCTCGGAGATCGACTTGAACAGTCCGGCCCTCACGCCGGCCTCGGCCACGCGATCGCCCACGGCCACGCGGGCGAAGTCCTTGGAACCGTCCTCGTTCTCCACCTTCAACCCGTCCAGTGCGGCCTCAAGCGTGGCCTCGTCAATGGACGCCAGGTCGCCGCCGCGGCCGAACAGCGCCGCTGAGGCATCGATCGCCGCCTGCGTGGCCGCCTCGCCGTGCACGAAGCTGGTCACCTCCCACGCCAGCGTGCGCTGCGCCTCACGGGCGCCGGGGTTGGTCCGGCTCTCCTCGACAAGACGTTCGATCTCGGCCTTGGGCAGGAACGTGAACGCCTTGAGCAGGCTCTCCATCTCCACATCCGGGCGGTTGAACCAGAACTGGTAGAAGCGGTACGGGCTGAGCATCGTGCCATCGATCCACACGGCGTTGCCCTCGGACTTGCCGAACTTCTTGCCCTGGGCGTCGGTGATGATCGGGCTGGTGAACACGTTGACATCCACGCCACGCACCTTGTGGATCAGGTCCAGGCCGGAGGTCAGGTTGCCCCACTGGTCGTTGCCGCCCAGCTGCAGCGTGCAGTGGTACTCGTCGAACAGATGCAGGTAGTCGTTGCCCTGCAGCACCTGGTAGCTGAACTCGGTGAAGCTGATGCCGTCCTCGGAGTTCAGGCGCCTCGCCACCGTGTCCTTGGCCAGCATGGTGCCCAGGCGGAAGTTCTTGCCGACATCGCGCAGGAAGTCGATGACGGTCATGTTCGCAGTCCACTCGTAGTTGCTGACGAACCGGACCGGGTTGGCGCCCTCGGTCTCCAGGATGCCGCCAATCTGGGATTTGAGGCGTTCGGCCCACTGGGCCACCACGTCCTTGGGATTGAGCGTGCGCTCGCCGGACTGGCGCGGGTCGCCGATCAGACCGGTGGCGCCGCCGACCAGCGCGATCGGGTGATGTCCGGCCGCCTGCAGATGGCGCATGTTGATCAGCTGCACGAGATTGCCGATGTGCAGGGAGGGGGCGGTCGGATCGAAGCCGCAATAATACGTGATCGGCTCACCGTTCAGTGCCTCGGCGAGTCGCTCCCGGTCCGTGGACTGGGAAATCAACCCGCGCCATTCCAGTTCATCGAGGAGGGTGTCGAACCCGGCCTCCTTGAAGTCGATGACGTGAGCCATTGCTGTTCCATTCTCCCTATCGAGTTGTATCGGTTTGACGCCTGTGGTTGCAGGCGTTCCCAGTCTGACAGCAGAGGCCGACACTGCGGCCCTGCTGATACTGTGGGGATATGAGCAAGAGGGAGAAGAACACGGTGATGGACCGCAAGGCCATGAAGGCCGCGGCCAAGGGTGTATTCAAACGGCAATACTGGCTGATCGTGGTCATGTGCCTGATCGCCGCACTCATCGGGGTGGAATACACCTCGTCGCTGTGGGTGGAGACCTATGAGGATCCGACCATGGCGCAGCCGACCGTTGTGGATCAGACCGCCGAACGGCTCGGGACCATGCTCGGCCAGATGGCCATGGGCAATGAGGCCCAGGTCCGCGACGAGGTATCGCGCAACGAACAGGACATCCGGGATGCCGACACCATCGCCGTGCTCGGCCGGTCCCGCGGCGTCTTCGCCACGGTGCTGAACTCCTTCTCCTCCGGCAGCATCCTGCTGACCGTCTCGGATGCCGCCCGTTCGATCCTGCAGTCGCCCAACGCCGGCATCATCACGCTGATCGTCATCAGCCTCATCGTGTACCTCTTCGGGTGGCTGTTCGTCCAGGAGACTTACACGATCGTCATCCGGCGCATCATGCTGGAGGCCCGAACCTACGAGCGGGTGCCGCTGCGCCGGTTCCTCTACCCGATCCAGACCGGCCGCTGGCCGCATATGGCCTGGACGATGTTCCTGACCACGCTGTATCTGATCCTGTGGTCGTTCACCATCATCGGACTGTTCGTGAAATCCTATTCCTATTTCCTGGTGCCGTACATCATGGCGGAGAATCCGACGATGGGCGCCAACGAGGCGATCACCCTGTCACGCCGCATGATGAAGGGGCACAAGTGGGAGTGCTTCGTCATGCAGCTATCGTTCCTCGGCTGGCATGTCCTGAGCGCGCTGACGTTCGGCCTGGTCGGCATCTTCTGGCTTAACGGCTATCAGGCCGCGTTCTTCGCCGAGTATTACGCGCGGCTGCGCGCCCTGGCCAAGGGTAACGGCGTGGAGGGCAGCGAGCGGCTGTGCGACGAGGCGCTGTTCGTCCGCCCCGACCGCGCGACAGTCGAGGTCGTCTACGCCGACGCCGCGGAGGCGATCGCCTCCACATCCCGCGAGCACGCGCAACGTCCGACCGGGTTCACCGGGCTGCTGGCCGACTGGTTCGGCATCACGCTGCGCCGCAACGGCAAGGTGGATGCCTGGCAGCGCCATGAGGCGCAGATGGATGCGCTCGACCACGCGCAGGACATCCTGGACGGCCGCTGCTACCCCGGGCGGCTGGCCCCGGCCCCGATCAGCACCAAGGTGGAGCGGATCTCCGGCCCGGATGCCACGCGCAGCTACACGGTGCTCAATCTGGTGATGATGTTCTTCATCTTCTGCTTCGTCGGCTGGATCTGGGAGGTCACGCTCGCCTTCATCACCGAAGGCATGTTCGTCAATCGCGGCACCCTGCACGGCCCCTGGCTGCCGATCTACGGCACCGGTGGCATCGCCATCCTCGTGCTGCTCAAGAAACTGCGCAGCAGGCCGGCGTTGGAGTTCGTGGCGGCGATGGCGCTGTGCGGCGTGATCGAGTATTTCTCCTCCTGGTATCTGGAGATCACGCACGACGGCCAGCGCTGGTGGGATTACACCGGGTATTTCCTCAACCTGAACGGCCGCATCTGCGCCGAGGGCCTGCTCACCTTCGGTCTGGGCGGCCTGGCGATCGTCTACCTGCTGGCACCGGCGCTGGACGATCTGTTGCGCCGGGCGAACGTGCGCGTGCTGACCATCGTCGCCGTCGTGCTACTGGTCGCCTACTGCGGCGATCAGGTCTATTCGGCGCAACACCCCAACACCGGCGCCGGCATCACCGACTACAAGGGGTCGGACACCGTATCCGCGCCTGCGGTGGATTCCACCATTCCGCTGGTTCCGGTACCGCAAGCCGTAGCCACACAGCGCAGTTGACTGATCCCTCAGTCGCGGCGCAGCAGCTCGCGGATGGTTTCCAGCACGCGGTCGTAGTTCACGGACTTCAAGTGGGGGAACGACTCGATCATGCGGCGCTGCTGCTCGTTAAGCATCAGCGCGGCCACGTCGCGCAGACCGGACAGCACCTCCTGCGAGGATTCGGCCCAGTCATGGATCCTGCCGCGCAGCGCGTCGCGGCCCCACTGCCAATGGTCGCCGGCCTTCGCCGCGTATCCCTGCACGATATCGGTGAACGCGGCCAGACTGTCGTCGAAATGCGCGATGCCGGCCACCGTGACCGTCAGGTCGATGATCAGCAGCAGCAGACACACAATCGACAGCCAATGCACCACCGGCAGGGGCATCAGTCCCGTCCAGTACTCCACCTGTGGTTGGATGACCCGCACGATCACCACGCCGCCCAGACCGAACACCACGGCTCCCAGCAGGCAGATGCGCCCGTTGAGATTGAAGCGGAAATCCGTGTAATCCCACCATCGCGCGTGGAACAGCCGTTCCATCGCCCACGAGGTAGCGTATTCCAGGACGCTCGCCCCCAGCGCGGATACGAGGAACAGCAACACGGGATGCCCGGACAACCCGCCCAAAACCAGGCTGGCCAGCACCGCCCCGACCCCGTAGATCGGACACAGCGGGCCGTTGAGGAATCCGCGGTTGACGAACCGGCGCTCCTGCACGGACACCAGAATCGACTCGTAGACCCAGCCCAGGAACGAGTAGAGCAGGAACCACAGGAACAGATGTTCGACGACAAGCATCGGGGATCTTCCTCAGCCGCGACGGTTCCGGACCGCAACGCCGCGCCCCAGCGCCTTCGGCTGCCTGCTGAACCGGTCCGGGGACAGGGTCTCGCGCGTGGCGCTCACCTTGTCGGCCATCGTGACCAGATACCCTTCGATGTACCGCGGCGGCAGCGGGGTCAGCGGGAACATGTGCCGCGCGATGCTGTCACGCTCCACATGGTTGAGGTCGCCGAAGTCGCGCATCGCATTCTCCAACGCGGCACGCCCGTGGGTGAAGCCGTGCAGCCGGTGTTCGCCGTTGTCCCAGTCGTGCCAATCGTAGAGGAAATAGTCGTGCAGCAATGCGGCGCGAATCAGCGAGCGCAGATCGACGCGCCGCCACAGCCGCAGCCGGTCGGCCATCCATACGGCCAGGCAGGCCACGCGAATCGAATGCGCGAAGGTGGTCACGGCCCCGTGCTGGTAGCAGCGGCGTTCGATCATCATGTTCTCGTGCGCGATGATCTCACCCCCATGCCGGTGCACCAGCATGCGGATCTGTCGTCGTGTCAGCATGGTTGTTCCCCCAACGATTGCGGCGCAGGAGCGCGGTCGATTGTCCGTCCGTTCCCGATTGTAGGTGCAGCCGGGGTCACCGGCACTCATCCGCCCGGATGAATCCCGCCCCGTACCCCCGTCATCATCGTCGGCGGCCGTCATGCCATGGTGCCGCATCGTTATACGGGTGTCTTGAGCGGCTCCGTACCGGACATACGCGGTGCGGAACTGCTCAAGCCCGGAAACGTTTTCGGTTTAGGAAAGGAAGTTGCGCAGCATCGTCATGCCGTCGGGCGTCATGATGGATTCGGGGTGGAACTGGACCCCGTAGACGGGGGCACGTCCGGGCCGGACGTCGGCCACGGCCATCACCTCGCCGTCGTCAGCGGTGGCCGTCACCTTGAGTTCCAGCGGCAACGTGGACGGGTCAACGGCCAACGAATGATACCGTGCGACCGGCACGTTCGGCGCGCATCCGGCGAACAGCGGGCAGTGCGGATCAAGTTCGGTCGGCGACTGCTTGCCGTGCATGAGCCGGCGCGCGTAGGTGATGGTGGCCCCGTACGCCTGGCAGATGGCCTGGTGGCCCAGGCAGACGCCCAGCATCGGCACCACGCCGTTCAGTTCACACGCCACGTCCACGATCACGCCCGCGTCCTCGGGTCGTCCCGGCCCCGGGGACAGGACGATCCGGTCGGGGTGCAGCGCGCGAATCTCGTCCAGCGTCAGTTCGTCGTTGCGGACCACGCGGATGTCGGCGTCGATCGACCCGATCGCCTGCACCAGATTGTATGAGAAGCTGTCGTAGCTGTCGATGAGCAGGATCATCGCATTCCCTCCCCCGCGATCCGCAGCGCGTCCAGTGTGGCGCCGGCCTTGTTCAGACATTCCTGGTATTCGTTGTCGGGCACCGAATCGGCCACGATGCCCGCGCCGGCGCGCACGAAGACACGGCCGTCCTGCGCGAAGGCAAGGCGGATACCGATGCACACGTCCATGTTGCCGGTGAAGTCGAGGTAGCCGATCGCCCCGCCGTAGACGCCGCGCTTGACGCCCTCCATCTCGCCGATCAGCTGGCAGGCGCGGATCTTCGGGGCGCCCGAGAGCGTGCCCGCGGGCAGGACCGCGGCGATGGCGTCGAGCGCGTCGCAGTCCTCGCGCAGTTCGCCGCGCACGTTGGAGGCGATGTGCATGACATGCGAGTAGCGTTCGATGTCGCGCAGCCGCTCCACCTGCACGGAGCCGAATCGGCTGACACGCCCCAGGTCGTTGCGCCCCAGATCGACGAGCATGTTGTGTTCGGCCAGTTCCTTGGGGTCGGCAAGCAGTTCCCGTTCGAGCCGGAGGTCCTCCTCGTCGCTCTTGCCCCGTGGCCGCGTGCCCGCCAGCGGGAAGGTGTGCAGGACGCCGTTCTCCAGACGGACCAGGGTTTCCGGTGAGGCGCCGGCGATCTCGATGTCGGTGCCGGACAGGTAGAACATGTACGGCGAGGGGTTGGTGACGCGCAGCACCCGGTAGGTGTCCAGCAGGCTGCCTTCGAACGGGGCGCTCAGCTGGTTGGACGGCACGATCTGGAAGATGTCGCCTTCGTGGATGTGTGTCTTGGCGCGTTCGACCATGGCCCGGAACTGGTCGCGGCTGAACAGCGCCGTGATCGGGCCGGTCAGCCGTCCTTCGCCGTTCCGGCACCGTTCGCCCTCGCGCAGCAGCCGTTCGAGCCGGTCGAGTTCGGTGGCGGCCTGGTTGTATGCGACCTTGAGGTCGCCATCCAGCGGCATGTTGACGATCAGGGTCACGGTCTGGCGCACGTTGTCGAAGGCCACGACCTTGTCGAACAGCATGAGTTCCAGGTCGCGCAGCCCGTGCGGGTTGTCCACGTCACGCCGGACCGTCGGCTCCGCGTATTTCAGGTATTCGAAGGCGAAGTAGCCAACCAGACCGCCGGTGAACGGCGGCATGCCCTCGATGCGCGGGCTGCGGTACCGGCTGAGGATCTCCCGGATCCGCGCGGAGGGGTCGTCGGTGTGGAAGGTCCTGTCGCCGATGGTTATCCGCCCGTCGGTGCAGGTCACCGCCAGCGACGGTTCGAATCCGAGGAAGGTGTACCGTCCGCGCCGTTCTCGTCCGACCACCGATTCGAGCAGATAGCAGCGGTCGGATACGGCCTTGAACGCGCGTAACGCCTCGATCGGCGTGATGTCGTCGGCCAGGATCTCCCTACCGACGGGCGCGATGGTGTATGCGCTTGAGGCGGCGGCCCGTTGAATGGTGTCCAATGGTGTGGTGGTGAACATGGTGGCGCTTTCGGTCCGGCAGTAGGTTGGAGCAAACAATACCGCGCCGTCGTTGCCGTGCATCCCGCATGTTCACGATGCAGACATCCACATATAACACCGCAGGCCCCTCCCGGCGTTCGGGAGAGGCCTCCGGATTGTATGCGACACCGGTCCGCCGTCGGGCACGATATGCGGCCGGACGGGACCGGCGTACGGCGCTCAGGCGTTCCTGGCGTCCTTGCGGATCTTGGTGGCGTAGATCGCGGCGGCGACGGTGACCGCGAACACGATCCAGCCCAGCCAGTTCACGGAAGAGCCGAGCAGCTGGCTGAGCACCACGGAAATCATGCCGCCGATGGCCAGGATCCAGGCGACGACCGTGAACACGCCGATTTTGGCGGGGTTCTTGGCGCCACGGATGCCCAACGCGCCGAACACGATGTAGAACAGGCCGCAGATCAGCCACCAGATGGCCAGGGCGAGGCTCCACACCATTACGTTGAGGTCAAGACCATCGGCGACGGCCACGGTCTGGGTGGTGTCCACCACGCGCGCGCCGGCGATCATCACGCCGCCCGAGATGAGGTAGACGACGCCCAGCACGATGAACAGCACGCCGAAGATCTTGAGTGCGCCGCGTTCCATGGACGCGGACTGGTTGGAGGAGGTCACGATGGTTCCTTTCCCGAAAGCTCTCTTCTTTTGGGCATGGCTCACCCATGCCGCCCCTCAGTATGGCCCGCGCGAACGGCCGTATGCGCCGCGGATGGCCGTATTGTTCCCCTTTTGTGGCAGAAACCGCATCGGGACGTACCGTGATCAGTCCACCGATTTGAGGCTTTCGACCATATCCACCCGGTCGAGCCGGCCGCGCATGGCCAGCACCACCACGGCGCTGAACACCAAAGTGAGCAGGAAGGCGTACAGGTAGCTCAACGGATGGATGATCCGTCCGAACATCACCACATCCACCTCCACCGTGGCGATGACGAATCCCTCCAGCCAGGTGCCGAGCGCCAATCCGAACAGATCGCCGACCAGCGAAAGGATCGCGATCTCCCGGAAGATATAGGCGTTGACCTCGCCGCGGGTGAACCCCAGCACCTTGAGCGTGGCGATCTCGCGCACGCGCTCGCCGATGTTGATGTTCGTCAGGTTGTACAGCACGATGAACGCCAGCGCCGCCGCCGAGACGATGAGCACCACCACGATCAGGTTGATCGAGCTGAGCATCGTGGAATACGTCTCGATCGAGATCGCCGTGAATCCGACCGTGGACAGATGCGGCACCTCGCGCAAATCGGCCGACAGGTCGTCCCTGGCGCGTTGGCCGTCCGGCGCCACCGCGTACGTGGTCCGGTACGCGAGCTCGGCGTCCATCCCGTCGTCCTGCGCCGCGACCCGCCGCCAGGCGTCGGGTCCCACATAGACCATATTGCCCACGTAGTTCTCCACGATGCCGGTGACCGGCACCCGCGCGCCGCCGCCCGTGGCGTTGCCCATGCCGTCCTGCCGGTACAGGGTCAGCTCGTCGCCGACATGCAGGCCGAGCCTGGCTGCGGCCTTCTCGGTCACCAGCACCGCGTCGTCGTCGAACGCGACCGGGTTGTGGCCGACGCGCTCGCGGAACGTGATCACGTCGGTCAACGCCGACGCCTCCTGCGGGACGATGACCTGCACGGACAACGGGTCGGTATCGTCCGTTCCGGCGACCTGCATGTTCTGCACGTCCACGCGGGTCAGTTCGGTGGCGTCATGTTCGCGCAGCGTGCGCCGCACCGATTCAAGATCCCCGTCGGTGGCGTTCGCGTTCAGGCTGACGACGGTGTTGTAGTGCTGGATCGTTCCGAACTGGTTGTCGATGATGTCCCAGATCGAATCGTGCAGGCCGAACCCGACCAGCATCAGCGCCGTGCAGCCGCTGATGCCGATGATGGTCATGAGGAAGCGCCGTTTGTAGCGGAAGATGTTCCGGCAGGTGACCTTCCAGGAGAACGACATCCGCCGCCACAACGGTCCGACGCGTTCGAGCAGGATGCGTTTGCCGGCCTTCGGCGGCCGCGGCAGCATCAGTCTGGAGGGGGTCTCGCGCAGGCTGGACACCACGGCGAACCAGGTGCACAGCAGGGTCACGCCGACGCCGAGACCGCCGGAGAGCAGTGCGGCACCCGGCTGGATGGGCAGCGGCAACGGCGGCGCGGGCACCGCGTAGATGATGGCGTACGCCTGCATGACGATATACGGCAGGACCTGACTGAGCACGGCGATGCCGATGACGGCTCCGGTGACGCTCGCCGCGGCCGCGTAGGCCAGGTACTTGCAGGCGATGGTGGCGGTGCCGTAGCCGAGCGCCTTGTAGGTGCCGATCTCGATGCGCTCGTTCTCCACCATGCGGGTCATGGTGGTCAGGGCCACGAGCGCGGCCACCAGGAAGAACATGGCTGGGAACACGTCGGCGATGCTGTCCATGCGTTCGCTGTCCGCCTGATAGCTGGCCGCGCCCTCGCTCTGGGTGCGGTCGAGCACATAGAGTTCGGGAGGCTCCATGGCGTCGATTTCGGCCTGCGCGTCCGCCAGCTGAGCCTCGGCATCGGCGAACTGCTGTTCGGCTTGGGCCTGCTGCTGGCCGAGTTGCGCGCGGGCCGCGGCGATTTGGCCGTTCACGGGATTCAATTGCGCGGCGGTGTCCAGTTGCTGCGCCGTTTGTTCGAGCTGCGCCATCGCAGCATCGCGTTCGGTCTCATAGGTGGCGCGGCGTTCGTCCAGTTCCTGCTGGAGGGGGCGTTTGACGTCGTCGAGGCGGGTGGCGGCCAGGTCGTCGGCGTTCCGTTCGATGCGGTCGGTGACCCGGGTCACGGCTTGTGCGTCGTCATCGGAGCCGCTTTCGTGCGCCCCCGCGCCCTCCACTGTGGCGTAGATCTCGGTGTACGCGGCGTCGACGGCGAAGGCGTCGCGCGGCGCGTACAGGTACTGTTCGATCATGCCGGAGCCGAGCGTGGTCGACCCGAAGCTGACCGTGTACGGGTAGTTCGAGGAGCTGACGGTGCCGACGACGGTGAACTCGCGGCTGTCCAGCGTCCCGTCCAACGCATCGGTGCCGTAGAGCACGTGGATGGTCTGCCCGATGTGCGGTTCGCCGGCGGCGGTGTCGGCGGAGACCACGCATTCGTCCTCCGCCGTCGGCCACCGGCCGTCGCGCAGCAGCAGACGGTTGAGGTACCCATCGTCATCGGAGGCGACGGTCACCTCGTCGGTCTGTTCGCCGTCCTGCGCGCCGTCCGGCAGCAGGGCGATCCTGACGGCGGCCTGTTCGTCACCCATCTGCATCATCGCATCGGTGGATATCGAGGGCATGGCATCCGCGATGCCCTCGATATCCCGCACGCGCTGCACATCGTCATCGGAGAACCCGAGCGTGGAGATCAGCCGGATGTCCCACAGGTGCGTGCCGTCGTAATACCGGTCGGCGGACGCACGCATGTCGGGGCCGCTCATCTGCAGTCCCGCGAAGAAACCGCAGCCGAGCGCCACGATGCCGATGATGGCCAGGAACCGTCCGAGCGAACCACGGATGGAACGCCGGACGATCTTGGCGAACGCGCCGTGCATCAGTTGAGCGAGCCTTCGGGCCTGTAGGCCGGGCCGTCGCTGATGGAGACGGCGAAGACATGGAGGGATTCGACCTTGGACTTGGCGTCGACGATCTGTTCGCGCACACGTTCGGGCGCGGTGCCGCCCTTGCCGCGGCGTGCGGCCACCGAGCCCTCGGTGGACAGCACCTCGCGCACCTGCGGGGCCTTGTCGGCGGGCAGATACCCCTCGAATACCGTGATGAAGTCGGCGTCGGTCAGATCCCACAGCTCCTGGCCGCGCTCCTCGGCGATCTTGACGCAGGCGCCGGAGAGCTCATGCGCGTGGCGGAACGGCACGCCGTTGCGTACCAGCCATTCGGCGATGTCGGTGGCCAGCGCGAAGCCGGTCGGCGCCTCGGCGGCCAGACGGTCGGTGTCGAAGCGCATCGTGGCCACCATACCGGTGAAGGCGGGCAGCAGCACCTCCAGGGTGTCGACCTGGTCGAACACGGCCTCCTTGTCCTCCTGCAGATCGCGCGCGTACGCGGTGGGCAGGCCCTTGAGCGTGGCCAGCAGACCGGTCAGGTCGCCGATGAGGCGGCCGGACTTGCCTCGCGCCAGTTCGGCGATGTCCGGGTTCTTCTTCTGCGGCATGATCGACGATCCGGTGGAATAGGCGTCATCCAGCCGCACGAACGCGAACTCCTGCGTGTTCCAGATGATGATCTCCTCGCTCAGGCGCGAGATGTCCACGCCGAGCATGGCCGCCACGAACGCGAACTCGGCGACCAGATCACGCGAGGCGGTGCCGTCGATCGAGTTGTCGGTGACGCGGGAGAACCCGAGCTCCACGGCCACGTTCTGCGGGTCCAGGCCGAGCGTGTTGCCGGCCAGGGCGCCGGAGCCGTACGGGCTGGCGTCGATGCGGGCGTCCCAGTCCACCAGGCGCTGCACGTCGCGCAGCAGCGGCCAGACGTGGGCCATGAGCTGATGGGCGAGCAGCACCGGCTGGGCGTGCTGCATATGGGTGCGCCCGGGCATGACCGCGTCCCCGGCCTGCTCGCACTGGGCGATCAGCGCGTTGACCAGGTCGAGCGTGAGCCCCGCGATGCGGCGGGCGTGGCGGCGCAGCCACATGCGGATCAGGCAGGCGATCTGGTCGTTGCGTGAACGCCCTGCACGCAGCTTGCCGCCCAATTCGTCCCCGGCGATCTCCAGCAGGCCACGCTCCAACGCCGTGGCCTCGTCCTCGTCGTCCTCGATAGGCGCGAACGCCCCGGAGTCCACACGGCGCTGCAGCGCGGCGAGGGCCTCCTCCATGCGGTTGAGCTCGTCCGCGGGCAGCAGGCCGGCACGGCCGAGCGCCCGCGCATGGGCGCGCGATCCGGCGATGTCGTCGTCGGCCAGACGCCAGTCGAACTGGGTGGATTTGGAGAGTCTGGCGAGCTCGGGCGAAGGACCGGAGGAGAACCGGCCGCCCCACAGGGCAAGATGTTCGTTCTGTTCAGTCATATGTCCACCTTAATACGAGTCCTCCCTCCGGCGGGAAGCCGTCGGAGGGAGGACGTGACGCTATCGGTTACTCGACGGTGTTGTCCGGCACTTCGATGCCGTTGCCGAACTTGACGTCGCGGGCGGCGGCCACACGGGTGGGCAGGCCGTAGATCTCGATGAAGCCGTTGGAGGCGTTCTGGTCGAAGCTGTCACCCGAATCGTAGGTGGCCAGGTTGTAGTCGTACAGCGAGGTCTCGGAGCGGCGTCCGGTGACCACGGCGCGGCCGCCATGCAGGATCATGCGGATCTCGCCGGAGACGTACTGTTGGGTGTCCTCGATGAACGCGTTGAGCGACTTGACCGCCGGGGAGAACCACTGCGCGTCGTAGACCAGCTCGCCCCAACGCTTGTCGATGTCGCGCTTGATGCGGTGCTGTTCGCGCTCCAGGCAGCAGTTCTCCAGCTCCTGGTGGGCGGTGATCAGCGCCACCGCGCCCGGGCACTCGTACAGCTCGCGGGACTTGATGCCGACCAGGCGGTCCTCGATCAGGTCGATGCGGCCGATGCCCTGCGCGCCGGCGCGGCGGTTCATCTCCTCGATGGCCTGCAGCGGGGTCACGTCACGGCCGTCGATCTTCACCGGGATGCCCTGCTTGAATTCGATGATGACCTCGTCCTCCACCGGGGGGAAGGCCGGATCGTCGGTGTAGGCGTAGCAGTCCTTGGTCGGACCGTTCCACGGATCCTCCAGGAAGCCGGTTTCGATGGCGCGGCCCCAGACGTTCTGATCGATCGAGTACGGGCTCTTCTCGGTCTGCACGATCGGCAGCTGATGCTCCTTGGCGTAGGCGATCTCCACGTCGCGGGTCAGCGACAGGTCGCGGATCGGGCTGATGGCCTTGAGCGTGGGGTCGATGGACTGGATCGACACCTCGAAGCGCACCTGGTCGTTGCCCTTGCCGGTGCAGCCGTGGGCGATGGTGTCGGCGCCGAACTGGTGGGCGGCGCGCACCAGATGCTTGGTGATCAGAGGGCGGGAGATGGCGGAGACCAGCGGGTAGACGCCTTCGTACATGGCGTTGGCCTTAAGCGCCAGCATGCAGTACTCGTCGGCGAACTCGTTGCGGGCGTCGACCACATAGGCCTCGACCGCACCGCATGCCAGCGCGCGCTCCTTGATGGTCTCCAGACTTTCGCCGCCCTGACCGACGTCCAGCGAGACGGCGACCACGTCCTTGCCGGTGCGGTCCTTCAGGTACGGGATGGCCACGGAGGTGTCCAGACCTCCGGAGTAGGCCAGTACGATGCGGTTCTTGTCACTCATGTTCTGCCCTTTCTATCGAACACTGACTGCAAGTATATGCATATGCTTGTATAAATATTCATCATCGGTGCGTCGTGACGCCAGACGGACGTCACTGCTCCGATGTGGTCTTGGAGGCGATGTCGAGCAGCCACTTGGATCGGGTCGAGGCCATGGCCTCATCCGCGCAGATGACCATGACGGTGTCGTCCCCGGCTATGGTGCCGAGCACGCCGTCGAGCGGCTGTTTGTCGATCACGCTGGCCACATACTGCGCGGCGCCGGATGGCGTGTGCACGACGATCAGGTTGCCGGCGCTGGCCACCGAGGTCACCAGCCCAGACAGGACCCGTGACATCTGCTGTTCGCCCTTGCCCCCGGCATGCGGGGCGGGGTTCTGCTGGCGCCCGCCGATCGTGTAGGCCACGGTGCCATCCGCCAGGCGTGTCTTCACCGCGCCCAGCTCATCCAGGTCACGGCTCAGCGTGGCCTGCGTCACCTCGATGTCCTCATCGGCCAGGATCTGCGAGAGCTGGGACTGCGAGGTGATGACGTACTTGAGCAACGCCTCCTCGACTGCACTCAGGCGGGCGGCCCGGGTTGCGGGCCGCTGCAACGGATTCGCTTCCGACATGTCCGCCTCTCAGGCTCAGGACAGCAGATCGGCGTCGCCGCGCTGCTGGCCGATCAGCCAGGTGAGCAGCGCCTTCTGCGCGTGCAGGCGGTTCTCGGCCTCGTCCCACACCACGGACTGCGGACCGTCGATCACCGAAGCGGTGACCTCCTTGCCGCGGTAGGCCGGCAGGCAGTGCTGGAACAGCGCGTCGGGCTTGGCCAGCGCCATGAGCTCGTCATTGACCTGGTAGTCCCAGAACGGCTTGGAGCGCACCGCGTACTCGGCCTCCTCGCCCATCGACACCCAGGTGTCGGTGAAGATGCAGTCGGCGTCCTTCGCGGCCTCCTTCGGGTCGGTGGTCACCAGGATCGAGCCGCCGGTCTGCGCGGCGATGCGTTCCGCATCGGCCACGATCTGCGGGTCGGGCAGATACCCGTACGGCCCGGCCACGCGCACGTGCATGCCGGCCACCGCGCCGCCGAGCAGATACGAGTTGGCCATGTTGTTGGCCGCATCGCCGAAGTAGGCGATCGTCATGCCCGGCAGGGCGTCCACGCCGCCGCGGAACTGGGCGATGGTCAGCAGGTCGGCCAGGATCTGGCAGGGGTGGAAGGCGTCGGTCAGCGCGTTGACCACCGGCACGGTGGCATATTTCGCCATCTCCTCGACGCGGTCCTGACCGAAGGTGCGCCAGACGATGGCGGAGGTCATGCGGGTGAGCACGCGGGAGGTGTCGGCGACGGGCTCGCCGCGGCCGAGCTGGGAACCGGACTTGTCGATGACCAGCGGGTACCCGCCGAGCTCGGCGACGCCGGTGGCGAAGCTGGAACGGGTGCGGGTGCTGGGCTTGTCGAACAGGACGGCGACCGCCTGCGGCCCCTCGAACGGACGGTGGTAGAACCGGTTCTCGCGGAACTTCATGCCGAGTTCGAGGATCTGCTTCTGCTCCTCGTGGGTTACGTCGTCGTCGCGCAGCATGTGGCGCAGTTGTCCGGTCATGGTCTTCTCCTTATGCGTGTTATGCGTGGTGTGGTGGATTTCAGTCGTTGGGCAGGTCGTTGGGGATGCCGGCGAGGATGGCGACGGCCTCATCGACGTCCTGTTCGCTGACGATCAGCGGCGGTGCCAGACGCAGCGCGTCCGGGGCCACGGCGTTGACGATCAGCCCATGCTCCAGAGCCCAGTTCATGGCGGCGTGCGAGCACGGATGCGTCAGCTGGATGGCGTTGAGCAGGCCACGGCCGCGCACGTATTCGAACAGCGGGTTATCCGAGGCCATGATGCCCTGGCGCAGCTGTTCGCCGCGCGCCTCGGCGTTGGCGATCAGACCCTCCCGCTCGATGACGTCGAGCGTGGCCAGCGCCGCGGAGGCGGCCAGCGGGTTGCCGGCGAAGGTGGAGCCGTGGGTGCCCGGGGAGAACAGGGCGGAGAGCTTCTCGCCGAAGGCGATCATGCCGCCCATCGGGAAGCCGCCGGCCACGCCCTTGGCGAACGTGACGATATCCGGCGTGATGCCGCCGGACAGGTCCTCGCGCTGGAACGCGAACCACGCGCCGGTGCGTCCGATGCCGGTCTGCACCTCGTCGATGATCAGTAGCGCATCGTTGGCGTCGCACATGGCACGCACCTTGGCCACATAGTCGGCGCCGAGCGGACGGACGCCCGCCTCGCCCTGGATGAGCTCCATGATGACGGCCGCCACCGGCCCCTTGCCGTACCGGCCCAGACCGGTCTGCCCGAACGCCTCGTACAGGGCCATCGGGTCGCCGGCCTCGACGAATTCGATGTTCGGCACCAGCGGTTCGAACGGCATGCGGATGACCGGCTTCCAGGTGGCCGACAACGCGCCCAGCGTGCGGCCGTGGAACCCGTGGGTCAGCGCGATGATGCGGGCCGGCTTGCCGCCGATCTCCGGCGCGGCGCCCGGCAGCGTGCGCCCGTACAGCTTGGCGAGTTTCAGGGCCGCCTCGTTGCCTTCGGCGCCCGAATTGCCGAAGTACACGTGCGAGCCCTCCGGTGCGCCGGCCAGCTTGACCAGACGCGCGGCCAGCTCGATCTGCGGCTCGGTGGCGAAGTAGTTGCTGGTGTGCGCCACCTTGGCGGCCTGGGCGCTGACGGCCTGCACCCAGGCTGGGTGGGCGTAGCCGAGCGAGTTGACGGCGATGCCCGCCAGGAAGTCAAGGTATTCGTTGCCGTCCACATCCCAGATGCGGGTGCCCTGCCCGTGGTCCATCACACGCAGCGGCGTGCCGAACACGTTCATGTGCACGCGCGAGTACTCGCCCAGCCACTTGCCGCCCTCGGGGCCGAGCGTTTCGATGGTCTGCAATTCATCTGCCATAGGAACTCCTCATTTCCACGCCGTCTTCCGGCACCACCATCGTACCGATACCGGCGGTGGTGAAGATCTCATTGAGAATCGAGTGCGGCTTGCGGCCGTCGATGATGTGCGCCTGGGGCACGCCGCCGTCCAGGGCGCGCACGCAGGCCTCCATCTTGGGCCGCATGCCGCTCTCCAAGTCGGGAAGCATGTCGCGCAGGTTCTCCACGCCGATGCGGCCGATCAGCGAGTTGCGGTCCGGCCAGTCGGCATACAGGCCGTCCACATCGGTCAGGATCACCAGCTTGCGCGCGCCGAGCGCCGCGGCCAGGGCGGCGGCGGCCGAATCGGCGTTGACGTTGAGCACCTGCGTGGCGTCGTCCTCGTTCGGCGCGACCGAGGAGACCACGGGGATGCGTCCGGCGTTGATCAGGTCCTCGACGGCCGACGCGTCCACGCTCACCACATCGCCCACCAGGCCGATGTCGGTGGCCTGGCCGTCGATGACCGGCCTGCGCTGCATGGCGGAGAACAGGGCGCCGTCCTCGCCGGACAGGCCGACGGCGAACGGGCCGTGCGCGTTGATCAGGCCGACCAGCTCGCGCGAGACCTTGCCGGTGAGCACCATGCGCACCACGTCCATGGCTTCGGGCGTGGTGACGCGCAGTCCGCCGCGGAACTCCGATTCGATGCCCAGCGCGTCGAGCATCCGCGAGATCTGCGGGCCTCCCCCGTGCACCACAACCGGGTGCAAGCCCACCTGGCGCAGGAAGACCATGTCCTCGGCGAAGCACTGCTTCAGGTGTTCGTCGACCATGGCGTTGCCGCCGTATTTGACCACGATGCGTTGCCCGGCGAACTCCTCCAGCCAGGGCAGCGCGTCGATGAGCACCTCGGCCTTCTGGTCGGGGGTCAGGTCGGTGTGGACGTCCAGATGGTATCCGGGGCCTTTCCAAGTTGTCATGATGGTTGTTCAGCTTTCGTAATCGGCATTGATATGCACATATTCGTGGGTCAGGTCGTCTGTCCATACGGTCGCCTCGGCGTCGCCGGCGTTCAGGTCGATGTCGATATGCACCTCCCGCGGCGTCATATCCACCTCGGAGCGGTCGCGGCCGGGCTTGCCGCCGTCGCAGATGCGCACGCCGTTGATGTCCACGGTCACCCGGTTCGGGTCGTACGGCGCCACGGTTTCGGGAACCGTGCCCAGGGAGCTGACGACGCGCCCCCAGTTCGGATCGTTGCCCGCGATCGCGCACTTGAGCAGGTTCGATGCGGCCACGGCGCGCCCGCAGGCCAATGCGGCGTCCTCGCGGGTCGCGCCGGCGACGGTGATCCGCACGTCATGGCTGGCGCCCTCGCCGTCGCCGATGATCTGGCGGGCGAGCGTGGCGCAGGCCTGCGCCACCAGCGCGTTGAACTCGTCGGGGTCCGGTTCGACGCCCGAGGCGCCGGAGGCCATGAGCAGCACCGTGTCGTTGGTGGACATGCAGCCGTCCACGTCGATGCGGTTGAACGAGGTGTCGACGCCGACGGCCAACGCCGCCTGCATCTGCCCGGCGGTCACCACCGCGTCGGTGGTGATGACGCACAGCATGGTGGCCAGCTGGGGGGCGATCATGCCCGAGCCCTTGACCATGCCGCCGATGCGGTAGCCGTTGCCTTCGATCTCGACGGTTTTCGGCTTGGTGTCGGTGGTCATGATGGCGTGCGAGGCGTCCGCCCCGGCCTGGGCGGTATCCGCCAGCGCCGCATGGGCGGCCGCGGCGCCGGCCAGGACGTTGTCCAACGGCAGCAGCTCGCCGATCAGACCGGTCGAGCATACGGCCACGTCATCGGGCGTGCAGCCGAGCAGTCCAGCCACCGTGGCGGCGGTGGCGGCGGACTGGTCGTACCCGGCCTGTCCGGTGCACGCGTTTGCCCCGCCCGAGTTGAGGATCACGGCCTTGGCATGGCCATCGGCCACGACGCCCCGGGTCCACTGCACGGGCGCGGCGCAGAACCGGTTCGGCGTGAACACGCCGGCCATCGCGTCCAGCGGGCCGTCGTTGACCACCAGGGCCAGATCCTTCTTGCCGTCCACGGCGGAGATGCCGGCCTCCACGCCGGCCGCCCTGAATCCCTTGGCGAACGTCACGCTCACGGTGCCACTCCAATCTTCGTCAGTCCCTGATCCTCAGGGAGTCCCAGTGCGATGTTCAGTGATTGCACGGCCTGTCCGGCGGTGCCACGGTTGAGGTTGTCGATGGCGGCGAACGCGAGCAGACGGTTCGCCTTGCGGTCCACGACCACCTGCAGATGGGCCGCGTTCGATCCGATGATGTTCTGCGTGGCCGGCAGCACGCCCTCCGGCAGTACGACCATGAACTCCTGGCCGGCGTAGGCCTGTTCCCAGATCGCGTGGATGTCGGCATCGCTCATCGCGGCCCCGCGGTCGGTCAGACGGGCGGAGACCGAGGCCAGGATGCCGCGCGACATCGGGGCCAGGATCGGCGTGAACCCGAGTGTGAAGCGGTCCGCGTCGGCGGCCGTCAGGCCCGCCGCATGGGCCAGGTTCTGCAGGATCTCGGGGATATGGCGGTGCGTGCCGCCCACCGAGTAGGGCACCGCGGATCCGAACGCCTCCGCGGCAAGCAGATTCGCACGCTTGAGGTTCTTGCCGGCGCCCGAGTAGCCGACGACCAGATCGGCCACGATATCGGTGGTCTCGACCAGCCCTTCGGCCACCGCCGGCTGCAGCGCAAGCGTGACGGCCGTCACGTTGCAGCCGGGACCGGCGATGCGCCGGCTGCCCGGAAGCGCGCCGCGCTGCCGGACGTACCCGCCCTCGGCGTCCCTGCCGACGATGAGCTCGGGCATGCCGTACGCCCAGTGCTCGTAGAAGTCCCCTCCGTAGTAGGCGTCCCACGCGGAGCGTTCCTCGAGCCGGTGGTCGGCCCCCAGGTCGATGACGACGGCGTCCGGGTCGAGCTGCGCGGCAAGCGCCCCGGAGGCCCCGTGCGGCAGCGCCAGGATGATCACGTCATGGCCGTTGAGCACCTCCGGCGTGGTGTCCTCCACCACCAGATCGGCCAGTTGCGGGATGTGGGGCATGTGTCGGCCCAACCGGTCCCCCACCGAGGAATGTCCCGCCACGCAGGTCACCTCGAACGCGGGATGCGCCGCCAGGATGCGCAGCGCCTCGCCTCCCGCATATCCTGTGGCCCCTGCCACGGCGACCGTGTATTTCGCCATTTCGCGTCACCTTTCCGCGCATGACCGTCATGCACTCCGAATACATCACCCAGCATACACATTATGCAGTACATTGCATATTATGCACGCCAAGTCGATGGGCGGTCTTATGGCCGCAGCGGCGATGTCCCGCACCGCCCCACACTTAGAACAGATGCAGCGAACGGAACTCGTCCAGCACACCGGACCATGTCCGCTTGCCCATTTTGTCCTTGATATTGCGGTGATAGGAGAAGACCGTGCTTTCGGCGATACCGAGCTCGCGGGCTATGCGGGAGGAGGACACGCCTCCCAGCGTCATGGCGACGACGCGTTTCTCCGATTCGCTCAACGGCCTGGTCCGAGGTCGCCCCCGACCCTTCGCCAGGCTCTGCTCCACGGTGGGGAAATCCGTGTTGTCCGGATAGCCGGCCCCGCCCGCCGCGGCGGCAAGCACCTCGGGCAGCTCCTCGACCAGCCGTTTCTTGTCGAGGAGCGCCTGCCCGCCCGCATCCCGCAAAGGCTTGCGATAGGTATCCATGTGGTAGGACGTCATGCCCACCACGGCGCAACGCGATCCCATCTCACGTATCGAACGGCATACGCCTACGCCATCCATCCCGGAGAGCGCCATGTCCAGGAACAGCACATCGGTCCGATGCACGTCGAAACAGCATCGATGGATGGCCGTGGCCACGTCACTGCTGCCCCATACGTCGAGACTGACCTCGTCACGGCGGTTGAGGCGCCCCAGCAGCGCCTTCATGTACTCGACGCTCAGGCTATCGTTATCCAGCACCCCGATTCGCAGCGTCGTCCGCATGCTCATATCACGCATGGCACCACCTTACCCCCCATCAATGCCGCCATACCGACACATATGGCACCGCATGACGAGACAACACCGCTCTATGCGCGGATTGAGGTGGTTCCCTCCCCACCCCCTTGATCAACCATGCCGCCCAGCAGCTGCTGATACAGATCCATGGCGCTCAGGCCGTTGATCATCAGCCATATGGTCGCCACCGTATACAGCGCGTTGATGATGACGGCGGCCAGCGCCAGGCCGTAGCCCTTCATGCGGAAGTTCCTGGTTCGCCACATCGCCACGCCGCCCATGACCGCCGGCAGCACCGGCACCGGCATCAGCAGGGCGAACACCAGCGAGAGGATGGCATAGAAATCCCAATGGCCATACAGCGGGTTCTGCCGCGGGTCGTCCATGTCGATGCCGTGGAACGGCTGGGGGCCGCGTTCGCCCGTCTCGGGACCGCCGGCGGACGGGGAGTCGTACCGGGGTTGCCCGAATGAGTCGCCGGGACCATACAATCCATTGGGAGCGTACGGCTCCGCGGGACCGCGGTCGGGCATGGTCTGCGGACCGCTGGGCCCGTTCTCCGGGGCTGGCTCGCTCCGTTCCGCTTCGGGGCGCCCGTACACGTAAGGATCGTATCCGGCGGGATACTGGCTGGCCATGGCCCCGTACTCAGGCTGGTTCACCTGCCCGTATTCCGGCTGCGCTCCAGATCGTTCGGTCGACGCATCCGGCTGCGACTGATCGTTCGATGCGGTCATGGACTGATACTCCTTACTGTGGTGGTCGGTGATGCACCGGTTGGTACCGATGATACGAAACGGGCTTGTCTTCCCTGTATCCCCGGGAAGACAAGCCCGCATCCGCCATGACTCAGGCGCGCAGCTGGGCGCCCAGTTCGGCCGCCCTGTCGATGATGGCCTTGCGGATGGTCTCGCTGTCCTCGGAGCCGAGCGTGCGGTCGACCGCACGGAACGTGACGGCGTAGGCGAGCGACTTCATGCCCTCGCCCACCTGGTCGCCGGTGAACACGTCGAACAGCTCGATGGATTCCAACACCTCGCCGGCCGCCTCACGAATCGCGTCCTCCAGCGCCGCGGCCGTGACCGACTGGGGAACCGTGAACGCCAGATCCTGCTTGACGGGCGGGAACGTGGAGATCGGCCTGGCCTGGATCGGGGCGTTGTCCAACGCGGCGAACAGCGCGGTCAGGTCCAGTTCGAAGGCCGCGGAATGCGCCGGGAAGCCAAGCGCCTCGTTGACATGCGGATGCAGCTCGCCCACCACGCCCACAACGGTCTGTCCGGCCAGCACACGCGCCATACGGCCCGGATGCCACTGCGCGGGCACCTCGGCCGGGGCGGGCTGATCCAGCGTCAGATCGGCGCCCAGCCGGTCCGAGATCCTGCGCACCGCCTCCACGGCGTCGCTCCAGTCCACGGCGCGGCGTTCGCCCAGCCAGCCGGTTTCCACCGCATTGCCGGTCAGGATGCCCGCCACATGCATCGGCTGTGCGGGCAGGCCGGCGTCGAGCGCCGCCAGCTGCTCGTCGGTGGGGCGCACGCCGCCCGGCAGCGCCGGAATCGCCGGGGCCTGCGGATCCCACAGGTACACGTGGCCAATCTCATACAGCGACACGTTCTCCAGACCACGGCGCAGGTTCAGACGTACGGTCTGCGCCAGCGTCGGCAGGATATCGCGGCGCAGGAACGGACGGTCGCCGGCCAGCGGATTGGCGATCTCCACGCTCACGCGCTTGATCTCATCGGCGTCATAGGCGAACGCGCGGTAATCCTCATCGCCCACGAACGGATAGGTCAGGGCCTCCACCAGACCGTATTCCGCCAGCTCGTCGGCCACCTGGCGCTTGCGGCGCTGATCGTCGGTCAGGCCGACCTCGCCCTCCACGGGGGCCGGGGGCACGGTCACCGGAATCTCGTCATATCCGACCAGTCGGGCGATCTCCTCGACCAGGTCGCACGGCTCGTTCAGATCGGGGCGCCAGCTCGGCGGCATGATCGAGAACTCGCCGTTGCCGCCGCCGGCCACGCCGCACCCGATATCGGTCAGGATCTCGCAGATCCGGTTCACATCGGTGTCCAGCCCCGTCACGCGCGCGACCTCGGTGGACTTGAAATGAATCGCGCGACGACGCGGCACATTGTTCACGTCGGTCGGATGCTCGGAGGCCTCGCCGTTGCCGTAGCGGATCAGCAGCTCGGCGGCCATCTGCGCGGCGGCGGGCTGCAGCTGCGTGTCCACGCCGCGTTCGAAACGGCGGGAGGCCTCGGACGGGGTCTTGTGGCGGCGGGCGGAGCGCGCGATCGACACCTGGTCGAAGTGCGCGGCCTCCAACAGGATGTTCTTGGTCTCGGCCGTCACCTCGCCGTACAGGCCGCCCATCACGCCGGCCAGACCGATGATGCGCGATCCGCGCTCACCGTTCGGGGAGTCGGTGATCAGCAGGTCCTCCACGCTCAGCTCGTGGTCCTTGCCGTCCAGGGTGACCAGATGCTCGCCTTCGCGGGCGCGGCGCACCACGATCGGGCCTTCGAGCTTGTCCATATCATAGGCGTGCATCGGCTGGCCCAGATCGAGCATGACGTAGTTGGTCACGTCCACGGCCAGCGAGATCGAACGCACGCCGGCGCGGATCAGGCGGCGGCGCATCCAGTTCGGCGTCTTGGCGGACGGGTCGAAGCCGCGGATGGCGCGGGCGTAGTAGCGGTCGCAGCCGGGCACGCCGTGAATCGGGCCGTCGTCCTCGATCGACACCTCGATGTCCGTGGGGGTGCCGGGTTCCAGACCCTCGGCGAGCGGGGTCTTCCCGTCCAGCGCACTCACCGGATCGACGTAGGCGGCGCCGGTGGAATGGTGGTATTCGCGGGCCACGCCGCGGTACGAGAGCGCATAGCCGCGATCCGGCGTGATGTTGATCTCCAGCAGCGGCTGGTCCAGATGCAGCAGGTGCATCGCGTCGTCGCCGGGCTTCAGGGCCTCGTATTCGGCGGGGGTGAAGCCGTACTCGCGCAGCAGGATGATGCCGTCGTGGCTGTCGCCCAGGCCCAGCTCGCGTTCGGAGGCGCACATGCCGTTGGAGATGTGGCCGTAGGTCTTGCGCGGTTCGATGCGGAAGTCACCGGGCAGCACGGCACCCGGCAACGTGACGACGACCTTCTCCCCGGCCTTCATGTTCGGGGCGCCGCACACGATGCCGCGGGGCACCTTGTTGCCGTTCTCGTCGACCTCGTTGTATTCCTCGCCGACGTCCACATGGCACCAGTTGATGGTCTTGCCGTTCTTCTGCGGCTCGGGCGTGGCGTCCACCACGTAGCCGACCACAATCGGACCGGTCACCTGGGAGGCGTGGATCTCCTCCTCCTCCAGGCCGACCTTGACCAGGTCCCTGGCCAGCTGCTCGTACGTCAGATCCTCGGGGACCTCGACATGGTCCTTGAGCCAATCAATATCAACCATAGGCATGGGCTTCTCACTCTCCCATCACGAATTGCTTGCTGAATCGCACGTCGCCCTCGACCAGGTCGTGCATGTCGTTGATGTCATGGCGCAGCAGCAGCGTGCGCTCGATGCCCATGCCGAACGCGAAGCCGGTGTACACATCCGGGTCCAGGCCGGCGGACTTCAGCACGTTCGGGTTCACCATGCCGCAGCCGCCCCATTCGAGCCAGCCCGCGCCGCCCTTCTTGTCCGGGAACCACAGGTCGAGCTCGGCGCTCGGCTCGGTGAACGGGAAGTAGCTCGGGCGCAGACGGGTCTTGGCCTCCGGGCCGAACATGGCCACGGCCAGCTTGTCCAGCACGCCCTTCAGGTCGGCCATGGTCAGGTGCTTGTCCACGGCGAGCGCCTCGCACTGGTGGAACACCGGGGTGTGCGTGGCGTCCAGCTCGTCGGTGCGGAACACGCGGCCCGGCGAGGCGATGTACAGCGGCACACCGTATTCGAGCAACGCGCGCACCTGATCGGACGAGGTCTGTGTGCGCAGCACCATGTTCGATCCCACGAAGCCGGCGGCATCACGGGCCTGCGACCCCTTGACGTAAAAGGTGTCCTGCATCTGGCGGGCCGGATGGTCGGGGCCGAAATTCAGCGCGTCGAAATCGAACCATTCGGTCTCCACCTCCGGACCAGAGGAGATACGCCAGCCCATCGAGATGAAGAAGTCCTCCCAATCCTCCATCACCTTGGCCAGCGGATGGCGCGCACCCAGCGGCTTACGACGGATCGGCAGGGTCATATCCACGGTTTCGGCGGCGAGCGCGCGCGCCTCCTCCTGGGCCTTCAGCTCGGTCTCGCGCGCACCGAACGCGCGCCCGAAGTCGGCGCGCAGCTTGCCCATGAGCTTGCCGGCGTCCTTCTTCTGGTCGGCGGGCAGTGCGCCAATGGCCTTACTGGCTTGCGTCATCGCCGATTCAGCGCCCGCATACTGCGTCTTGATGGCCTTCAATTCCTCCGTGCTGGAGGCGTTCTCAATCCTCGCGATGCCTTCGGCGACCGCATCGGTCACCGCTTGAGCATCGAACACCGCTTGTTGTGCCACGAGCTCCCTTTCCTGCGTCTTCCTACACCGTCAGACGCGCGGCAAACCCGCAAAAGCGCGATTTACCGGCGTTTTACGACTTCACATTCTCCCAAAGCGACTCGACATAGCCATGCAAGGCATCATCAACCCATACCATTTCTCATTTCGACCTACAATGAACACATGCATCGTAAACCTGCGGAGAGGGGCCGCTATGGACAACACCAGCAGACAATCGCTTGCTCGGCAAAACCGTCACACAGCCGCCGAGCCGCCGCACATGAAACAGATCGCCATCGTGGACAACGATGAGCGTTCCCTCGATTCCCTACATGAGCTTGTTGAACGCAACGTAGCCGGGTGCACCGTCGCATGGATGAGTTCCGATGAATACGAAGCCATAGAACGGTGCTCCGCCACAGGACATGATACGGACCTGTTACTGCTCGACATGTCCTTGGAACACATACAAGGTCCCTCGGTCTGCCGCCGTATCCGCCTACAGAACTGGCGCATGCCCATATTGGCCATGACGAGCTTCTCGTTGCATCGCTACCATGACAAGGCCGTTCTTGCAGGAGCGCAGGGACTCATCAGCAAGAACAATACGAAAGACATCATCTGGGCGGTCAAAGCCATCCTGCATCATCGGATATTCGACGGATTCGAAAGCCCTGCCGTGGCCTACACGCGGATTCGCAGCGAACAACACAGAAGCCGGAATCTGACAATCCGAGAGGAGCAGGTTATCAATCTTGCGGCCGACGACGGTCTTCTCGATCGAGAGATCGCGGAGGAACTCGGTATTTCCGAGGCGACGGTTCGTCGGCATATGCACAACATTCTGTCCAAGTTGGAGGCAAAGACCTCGCGCCAGGCCATAGCCGCGTGGCTTTCTCCCCATACCGGCGGGTGGCTGCCATGACAAAAACGTTCCACCGTCGCAATCCCATTTCACCCGATCATGCCATCAGAGTGTTGCCGCCCCTGATGGCACTGGTCATTCCCGTGGTTCAGACTCTGGCTTCTCCACCTTCCCATATCGTCGCGGCGACGCTGACGATGATTCAGTGTGCGGTCATCCTCAATGTCATCGACCATCCATTGTTCTGTCTGTCGATATTGACTGCGATTGACGCCACCACGTCCCTTCACACCGGGGGCAATGTACCATCAGCCTTTCTTCCCGCACTGTTGGCCCTAGGATACATATGTTACAGGTACGACCTTCTTGTCGGGGCACTTTCCACTGCCATCATCTGCCTCGTGGAAAGTATGGGACGATTCTGGCATATCACTGCCGTTCCAGGAGATCGTGATCTTGTCTATACGCTGCTCGTCGTCATGATGATCGCCTGCTGCGGGCGTATGTTCCGACAGCAGGAAAGACAACTACGGGATATGCAGGAGCAACGGCTTTCCGAGTGGCGAATACGCAGCCAACGGCATGACGAACGACTCGCCAATGCATTGCACGACGCCGTGACCGGTGACCTGTCACTAATCGCACGAACAGCACAACGGCATATCGAGATTCAGCCCAATGGCGTCATTGAGTCTTGGACTTCGGTCAACCAGTGGGCAATGCACGCACTCGATGAAATCCATCACCTCATCGATCACCTAGACCGCCAGTCGTGTCCTCGTGTCGTACGCATACCGGGATGTTCCATATCCGACATGCAACTTGCGCTGCAATACGAGTCCGAGCAACTCGCCGAGCTCGGTCTGACAGGACACGCCAATGTGCGGATGTTGGAACGTGCACGGGCCGTCAACCCGCAGGACATGACCTTTATTACCGACTTATCCAAGGAAATCCTTGTCAATATCGCACGGCACGCCACTGCGAATTCAAAATATGAGTTATCGGTTCTTATTACCGATGCGGCTGCGGAGATCACGGAAATCAATGTCACCGACGAACGTTCAGAGATGCTGTTCAAGGGAGGTCACGGACTTGCTCATTATGGCAGACTCGTCGAACAACGTGGTGGTACATTCACGTATAGCGTCCACGACAATCTGTGGACGCTATACGTCTATTATCCGTTGTGAGCTTGAACCCGGTACGGTTCAATCCCGAACCGTCACACCGAATCGGGACTCCACAATCCCGACACCGCCACGTATCCGCTGTGCGTCACCGAATTCTGTATGCAAGCCGAAACCTGCACTTTGTTATACATGTCAAAGGCATCATGGGAGATTTTTGCATCTTGTCCTACGCCAATGATGCGAACCTGCGAATGTACGTCCGGATCCTGATACGTACGTTCGATCCATGCCCAAATGGTCCCTCCGTCGGACTTACTGTTAAGTTTTACATAGCTAGGGGTATAATCCTGCTTCTGTCTCTGCCCAGTTCGTCCGATTCCATGATATGGGCTCAGACTAAACGTCCAGCCAGTGTCCGCACTGTTACCTGCATACGCGGGTACCGCAAAGGATAGCAACGCAGTCAGCGTAAGTACCACGCCAACCAATGTGCGACTCGCTGTTGTCATTTTCATATCGGCTTCCTTGCCATAGTCGTTGTATCGACACCGCCATGCTAAATCAGTAACGGCGAACGTGCCCAGAACCTGCGTACAACATTTGTGCATCGATTCGAGGGGTATTCAAGAACATCGCCGATTCCGCTGTCGGTTCCCACATACAATGGCAACCACAATTCGACCATGATCCGGCACGGTCGCCGTCCAGGGATTGAAGGGGCAGGTATGACATTATTCAAACGGCAGTTCGCATCCTGTATGAGAAACCCACGCTGGCTGATCATCATCGCCGTTGCCATCGGCATACTCATTGTCCAGTACCGTACCGCCTTCCGACCGGTATGGGTGCTTCCTGACATCAATCCAAATTTCTTCAACTACATGCTGCTGTTCAACTACTTTGGACAAGGATCCGTCCTGTATCTCATGCTGCTGCCGTTCCTGGCGTCACTGGCAGGCGGCAGCGTCTATTCAACGGAGAAAATCGGAGGGCGATTGCCATTGCTGCTGGCACGCGATTCACGCCTTACGTTGATTCGCACCTCCTTGGCTTCAGGATTCGTCGCCGGCGGAATCGGCGGAACAGCACCCCTTCTCATCAGTCTGGTAATCGCCGTTGTCCGCGAACCCCATATGGAATTCGTCGATGGGGTACAGCACTCTGCCGAATACTATCCGTTGATCACCTCGGATTCATGGGTATACGGCCTGTATTGCTACAACCAAATCCTCTTGCTGCTCCTGACTGTCATCTATATATTCCTGCTGTCCGGATTATGCGCCGATCTGTCGATAGGTTCCTCGTTCTTCACCAAACGACGATACCTGGAGATTCCGGTTCCGTTCATTCTCTCCTATCTGATATGGGCTGCCACCGATGTCCCCGGACACGCGGGGCTGAGCTTCATCACCTTTCTGGAGCTGCGTGCCGCCAACGCACCGAATTGCGCGCTGGGAGCCACCATCACGCTGCCCGCGCTCGCCGCCATCGTATATGCCCTGTATTCGTTGGAGATTCGACATGATGTTCGCTAATCCATGGTCAACGATTACAAGGGCGCATCCGATAGCCTGGGTGGCGCTGATCGCCGGCGCAGCCATTGAGGCACTGTTCACCGCGTTGGCCTTTCTCATGCCGATCACCAGCGGACACGAATACGTGACTCTTATCAACGTCAACCTTTTCGGCTATCAGATAGCGCCACTGTATTCGCTGCTGCTTTGGTTCGGCTCCATACGATACACGACATTGGAACGAATCCGATCCGACCCGTCGAACGCGTTCTCCACCAATCTGCTGTGGCTGTCCGTGTGCGCGTTCATCGCCATCGTCCCGGTCCTGGTCACCTATATGGCCGTTGTGTTCCTGATCGAGCAACGTCCCGTCGACCACGGCGTCGTTCAGACGGTCACGGCGTCCGTACAGCTCATCATGGAGCTCGTCATCATCGGTCTTGTCACCAATATCGCGGTCAACTGCGGCCTGGCATGGGGATGCGTGGCTCCTATCGCCATCGTCCTGTTCGGTGTGTCAGGGTGGCTGTTCTCCACTTGGAATCAGTGGATCGGGAAGACGATCTACTTCTTCCTCGAACCGATGCCGGACGCGGCATCCCTGATTCCGGACAAGGTCGTGCCATTCGTTATCCTGGCCGCGGCCTTGATATCCGTCAACATCCTTGCATGTCGGCACGTGGATTACAGGAGTGCCTGATCATGACATATCCAGCGACATGGCATCCACTTCGGTTGCTCCCCGGTCCCCGTCTCGTACTCCTCGCACCGTACGTATTCATCCAGGCGTGGTATTTCCAGCATGAACCCAGCATTCACACCTTCATAGGGATGCCCCGATCCACGGTTTTCGCGGGAGAATCCCCCATAGCGCTCAATATGCCGGCACTGTCATTCATGATTTTCGGCGTAGCCTTGGCCTTCGAACAACCATCGGATTATCTGTGTCATCCCAACTGGATGGTGGCGATCAGGAATCGGCGAAGCATACGTCGATTCCTCGAATATCTCCTACTTGTGCTCGCCTATGCGGCGGTATTCACGATTCCCCATCTGGCATTCTCGTTGCTGGTCATCACGAAAGCCGACGCTGCGTCCATCATCCCCGGTGCGTGGTATGCGTGGTGGTCTCTGTCCGTCACCCTAACCATTGCCAACATCGGATATATGACCGGCAACCGAGCGATGGGATACCTGCTGGCGATACTCCCCCATCTGGCAATCGCCGGCATATCCGGACTATGGGCCCTATTGGCGGAATACGTTCCGCATACCGCGATTCCGGTTTGGGTGCCGGTCCTCGCCCTGTTCACCTGCGTATCAATCGCCGTTAACGTATTCATTTTCTATCATCGAGACATCATCTGAAGGAGCAATCATGAGCGTACGCATCCGAAACCTGTGCAAGACCATACGTCAAAAGACCGTATTGCATCACATCAATGCGGATTTCGACCCAGGCCAGATCTATGGCATCATCGGCCCCAATGGATCGGGAAAGACCATGCTGCTTCGCGCCATCTGCGGATTCATCAGACCCACCGAGGGCTCCATCACAATCAACGGTGCACCCGTGCAATTCAATCACAAACTTCCCGAGAACATCGGCATCATCATCGAGACCCCGGGATTCGTCAATCACCAAACGGCATGGCAGAATCTCACCTATCTGGCCAGTTTGAACAACGATTTCGATGAACAGGAAACAATGCGGCTGCTCACGGCCTTCGAACTGCAGCATTATCGTCATGACAAAGTCAAATCGTATTCATTGGGCATGCGTCAGAAACTAGCCATCGTGCAGGCACTGATGGAGCACCAACGACTGATTCTGCTCGACGAACCGACCAACGGCTTGGATCGTCATGCTGTTGGCGTGTTCATGGACGAAATGCTCAGACAACGCGAATCAGGGCGGACCATTCTCATCGCATCACACCATGAAGAGGAGATCGAGCAGATCGTTGACCACATCTGTTCCATGGAACAGGGAGCCCTTCATATGAACTGAAGCCTGTGCGCAACATTCGACACCAATGGGAAAACGCGCGATCCGCCGTCACTCCTCAGGGCAACTGCGGACATGACTCGACATAGCCATGCTCATCAGCATGACGGCGGCACTGGTTCCCAGATTCAACGACTCGGCACGGCCGTACAGCGGGATGGAGACCACCTGCGCGGCGCGTTCCAGGATATCCGTGGGAAGGCCTCGCGCCTCGTTGCCGAACAGCACGGCTCGGGGGGCGCGGGAGACCTCGTCGTCGGACAGCACCTCGGGCAGCGGCCGGGGGCGGTTCGCCGGCGTTCCATAGACGTCGGCGGCCGTGACTGGCAGTCCCCGACCGTCACACCAAGCGAAGAATCCGTCGGTGGTCATCGTGACCACAGGCAGGTGGAACAGCGAGCCGGCCGTCGACCGTATCACCTTGGGATTGAGTTCCTCCACACAGTCGTCGACGAACACGACCCCCATGCACCCCGCAGCGTCGGCGGCACGGATGACGGTACCCGCGTTACCCGGGTCGCGCACCTGCCAGAAGGCGGCGACCAGCGTCGGCGCGTCTCCGGCAGATATCCCGCAGGCGGCGTCGTCAAACGCGTCACACATGGCCGCGCGCATCGCTTCGGCGTCCCCCACGGCCACGATCCCCTGCGCATCACGACTCATTCGTTCGATCACCCCGGGCATGCAGAGGTGAACGTACAGGCCAGCTTTCGCGGCTTCAGCCACGATCGGCGAAAGCAGCGCGGACACCGGCACGTCATCCGGCATCGTCTCGGGCGACCCCTCATACCCGTGCCGTGCCAACTCAGGGTCCCGGCTGGAGCGTTCCGGATCGTCCGAAACCGTCACGTATACGTCTGTGATGACCTGCGGCATGTACCGCACCGCCTCTCGCACGGACTGGGGTCCTTCGACCAGAAACCGACCCGACCGTTCGCGCGACCTGCGGTTGGACAGATCAGCTACCCGGCGTACCCGTTCGGATTTTGGATTGTTAATGATGTTCTGGCGAATCGGCATACCCCCACACTACCGTCCATGCGGGCCAAGCCGTTGCGCACACGCCAGTCACCCACGTCGCCTTCAGCCTCTGCGCAGCAGACGAGATGGCTCGTTGTGATTCGGACCGGCATACGGCATACGCATGTACAGCACCCAAGTGCCGTCCTCCTCGCCCACGGACATCACGCCGCCGAGGGATTCGATCTCCTCCCGGTGCAGACGCAGGCCGTTGCCGCCGGGCAGATCCAGGATGTCATCGATGTCGTCGCTGGTCTTCCGCTCGTCCGGAATCGGATTCATCTCCACGAGTTCCAGATGGCGTTCGCCCAAGGTGATCACCATGTTGTAGGCGTTCTCGCCGCGCACGGAATGCCGCATGATATTGGTGAACGTCTCGTCGATCATCGCCAGCATGCAGGATTGCCGTACGCTCGCATCCTTGCCCGAGAACGGTGTCGGGGCGCCGTTATGGTCGATCACGCGCACGTCGCCGTGGATACCGGACTCGGACAGCCGGCGTTCCCATACGCGCACGCGCTCGTTCAGCCGCTCCTGCGGTCCCTCATGCGCTCCGTCCGGATGCTTCTCCGCCGTCTCGGCGCTCAATTGCCGGATGACGGCATGCACGCCGTCGAGCACGCGGACGGACTGCTCGTTGATCTGATGCCAGGCCTCATGCTGTTCGGGATCGCCGCACTGACGCAGCTGCCGTTGGGAGACCCGTGCGATGTTCGCCAGATCACCGGTCACCGAGTCGTGGATCATGCGCGCCACCTTCACGCGATGCATCAGGTCCTGCGCGCGTTCATCCCGTAGCCTGAGCTCCATCAGCTTGGACCGGTTGCGGTTGACCTGGCCGAAGTTCAGGATCAGCAGCAGCAGGAACGTGAGCACCGGGGCGCTGTTCAGGGCCAGATTCCAGCTGGTGTCCGGGAACCGCCACGCCTGCACATAGATGCCGACCAGCACCGGGACCGCGGCGACCAGACCCAGGCGCATGCTGGTGTCATACACCAACGTGCCCAGCGTGTACGCCATGCATAGCAGCTCGCCGGAACCGTGCAGGGGCGTCAGGCAGCAGGCCACCGAGAAGTACAGGGACAGGATCAGCGAGGACGGCACGGGGAACACGCAAATCGACAGATACAGCGCGAGGAAGATCAGGGCGACGATCATGTTCGACGTGTCGCCGGATGGCATCACCAGGGTCTCGATCAGCTGCACCATCGCCAATGCGCCCACCTGCCACAGGCGTGTGGGATGCCGCAGCGGATTGATGACGATCGGCTTGGTGCCGGCCAGGTGATGGTTGTCCGGGAATTCGGGGGTCTCGTCGAGCCTCAGGACATGGGCCAGCCGGTTCAGGCCTGCGAGTTGAGCCACATCGCCACCGCCTGCCATCGCGAGTTCGCGCCGAGCTTGTGCATGGCGCGCTGCCCATGCTTCTTGACCGTCTCCGGCGTGATGTTCAGTGTCTCGGCGATCGCCTGGATGGACATGCCCGCGGCGAAGGAGTCCATGACCTCGAATTCACGGTCTGTCAGCACGGCGTTGACGGAGGTCTGGTTCTTCAACCGCACGTGCGCGGTCAGGGCTGTCTCGAATCCCTCGCCCCACGTGCCGCCGGAGGCCACGGTGCGGATGGCGGCGACGATCTGCCGCTCATCGGACTTGCCGACGATGCCCTGCGCACCGGCCATCGATGCCTTCTCGGCGTATCTGTCGATGGAGTAGGCGGTCATCGCCAGGATGCCGACCTTGCCGATGCGGGTGCGGATGCGGCGGCACACGGAGATGCCGGAGACGCCTTCCATCGACATGTCGGCCAGCAGCACCTTCGGGCGGGTCGAGGCGGTCAGGCAGTTGGCCACGGCCTGCCCGCCGTCGGACGTGGTCCAGATCACCTGCGTATCGTCGGACAATTCCTCGATGCTGGTTTTCAGACTCGGCAGCACGAATCGGTCATTGTCCACGATACCGACGGTGATTTCCCGACTCACTCGGATACCTCCCAACGCAAAATCCTCCCCGACGGGACTCGTCATACTTCCACTGATTGCATCCTAATGCAATTCCCCTTCCGAATTTGACGGGCAGCCAGGGCCTCTACTGCCCCAAAAACGAGAACGAACCCACGCAAAACGCTGCAATCAACGCGATTACGGGAATCATGAGACACCCGCACAGATATACCCAATCGAGGACATCCACGGTGCTGACACGCGCGTGGCTGCGCGGCCCGTCGCCGCCGAACCCGCGCGCCTCCATGGCCGTGGCCAGCGTGGTCGACCGTCTGATCGACAGCACCAGCAGCGCGAAGGTCTGCGGGAGGAACGCCTTGACCTTGTTCTCGTCGCCCAGGCCGCGCGACCTGCGCGACGCGGTCAGCGCCGCCCAGTCGTCATGCAGCACGGAGAACAGCCGCATGCCGGCCAGGCCGCCGTACACGAACCGGTCGGGCAGTCTGAGGATCTGGCTGAACGCGTCGGCCAGGTCGGTGGCGTCGATGCCGAGTACGGCGATGATGGCGGGGATGCCGATGGCCAGGATTCGTATGCCGGTGGCCACCGCCAGCTCGGCCGACCGGTCGGTGATGTGCATCAGCCCCCATTGCCACCAGGTCTCGCCGCCCTCCTTGCCGTACAGCAGCACGGCAAGGGCGGAGCCCGGGGCGCCGATGAAGATCGGCCAGGTGGACCTGACGACGCGCCAGGGCGTCAGCCCGATGCACCACAGGATGATGAACTCCAGCACCAGCGCCACCGTGGCCGAGACCCAATCCAAGCTCAGCAGCATCGGCAGCGAGGCCAGGAACGCGCCGATCAGCCGGTACGCGGGATTGCGGGCGGCCAGGAACGGCGAGCGGCTCGACGGCTTGGGGTCCTCGACGCGCTCGTTGACCGGGCTGACGGGGATGCGGGGGTCGGACGCGCCGGACGCCGTCCACTCCCCTGTCCGACCGGAGGGGGTGAGTTCCACCAGTCGGGCGCCGAGCGCGGTGACCAGTTCGCGGTCGTGCGTGACCACGATGATGCTCACGCCGTCGCCGCGCAGGCCGTGGATCAGGCGCACGATCTGCATCCAGGTGCGCCGGTCCTGGCCGAAGGTCGGCTCGTCGAGGATGAGCACGCGCGGCGCCGCGGCCAGGGCGGAGGCCACGGTCAGCCGCCGTTTCTCGCCGCCGGAGAGCGTGTACGGGTTCTGCTGGGCGTATTGGATGAGCCGGAACCGCGTCAGCAGTTCACGCGCGCGGCGCTCCGCCTCCGCCTCATCGCACCCGGTGCGCAGAGGCCCGAGCATCACCTCCTCCAATACGCTGCCGCGCGCGAACTGGTGCTCGGGGTTTTGGAACACGTAGGAGATGCGGGAGGCCAGTTCGGTGGATTTCCAGGCGATCGGCGCGTCGCCGTCCGCGCCCGCGGCCAGCTGGGCCGAAGCCTGCACCTGTCCGCGCACCGGTTCGAGCAGACCGGCCAGCGTCAGCGACAACGTGGATTTGCCGGCGCCGTTCGCGCCGACCAGCGCGGTGATCTGTCCGGCGGTGAAATCGAGGTCGATATGCTCGGCGATGGCCTTCCCATCGCGGCCGATGGACAGGTCCCGCGCGGACAGCAGCACCTGTCCCGTGCCGACGGACGGATCGTATGACGGCTCATCGTCGGTGTGGATGCGGACGATCTCGTCCTCGGGACGGCGGTATCGCTCCGGCAGCCAGATGCCGAGTTCGGCGAAGTCGAGTCCGGGATCACGGAACACCTCGTCCGGGGTGCCGTCGGCGACGACGACCGTGCGTTTGAACCCGCCGCGGTCGACCTCCTCCTCATCGCCTTGCTGGGCGATGCGGGCGGACTGCTGTTCGTCGGTCTCCAACCCGAGCACCACCACGCGGTCGATCATGTCGATCCACGGTCCGGCGCGGTGCTCGACCAGCATCATCGTGGAATGGTAGGTGTCGAGCACATCGCGCACCGCGTCCACGACCTGGGTGACGCCGTCGGGGTCGAGGTTCGCCGTGGGTTCGTCGAGCAGCAGCACGCCCGGACGCATGGCCAGCGCGCCGGCCAGGGCGAGTCGCTGCATCTGCCCGCCGGACAGGTGCAGGGTCGAACGGTGCAGCTGAACCCCTTCCAGTCCCACCGCACGCAGACCGTCGCGCACCCGCTGCCAGATCTGGTCCCGCGGCACGTTGAGGTTCTCGGGGCCGAACGCCACGTTGTCGCCGAGCCGCTGGAAGATCGCCTGCGCATCGGGATCCTGCAGCACCAGGCCGATGCGTCCGCGCGCGCGGGTGACCGGCACGTCGTCGACCAGCACGCGCCCTTCGGTCACGCCGCCCTCCGCGTCGGTGGTCAGCATCGTGCCGTCGGCCGTCATCTCGGTGCGTTCCGCGTTCTCCTCTCCCCCAAGCAGACCCGCGGCGCCTTCGAGGATCGTGGATTTGCCGATGCCGGACGCGCCGAGCAGCAGCACACGCTGCCCCGCCTCGACGGTGATGTTCAGCCCCCGTACGGCGAAATGCCGGCGCGAGGCGTGACGGTACCCCCAGTTCTCGAAGCGCAGCACCGCGTTGTCGGCTTGCGTTGCGTCATGATTCGCCGGCGTGGGGTCGGTTCCCTGTCGCGCGGTGTCGATGCTCAGCTGTTCGTCCACGATTCCCCTTGATGGTCCTCAGCCGCATAGGCGGCGGTTCATACGACGCTGACGGCGCGGGCGTTGCGGCCCGCGCCATGCGTCAGGTTCAGCGGCCGCGCACCTCGCGACCAGAGGCGAACTTGTCTAGCGCACCGGTTTTGGCGAGCGCGATGTACAGGTACCACATGAGCACGCCGGCGAACACGATGCCGGAGATCACCGTGGTGAGGACGTAGACCACGCCGTAGGTCTGGAACACGTCGATGGCCTGCAGGTTGGTCAGGAAGGAGTATCCCCAGCAGGCGACGCCGGAGAGGGCGCCGGACAGGATCGTCACCGGCAGGTTCCACTTGCGGTAGGCGAAGATCAGGAAGGCGATCTCGGCGAACAGGCCCTGCACCAGGGCGATCAGGAAGGTTTCGACGCCGCCCCACATGTTGCCCATCAGCGCTTCGAGCACGCCGGCCACAACCTCGGCGTAGACGGCGGCGCCCGGCTTGCGGACGATGATCGCGGCCAGCGGTCCGGCGAACAGCCACAGGCCGTTGAACACACCGGCCAGGCCGGGGATGATGGCCTCCAGCGCGCTCCACGGCGCGGCGGTGGCGATGGCGACGACCCAGTAGATCAGGGCGCTGGCCACGCCGATCACCGAGGCGACGGCGATATCGACGACACGCCATTTCAGGACGGCTTTGGATTCGGTAATAGCAGAAGACATGCGATGTGCCTTTCTCTCCCGCGCGCCGACTTTCGGCGCTGCGTCAAGGCACGGGAAAAGAGCGACGTCCGTGCGCCGGCATTACCCGGTATACGTTCAATCGGTCGAGGTAGCCCTCATCTCAGCCTCGCCGTTCCTGCGGATGCGGGAACCGGCGGCGAAGCCCCCGTGTCGGTTTCCGACCCTACCGCATCCCCTGTCCAAAACCGTGGCACGGCACGGCTTGCGGATACGACAAAGGGTTCCGTACCACTTGCACGCGGTACGGAACCCTTCCATATGTGCCCGTCAGCGGGCGAGCTTGTCGAGCAGCAGCGCCTCGGTGACGATGTTCTTCTTCAGGCTCGGCATCGAGATGGACTCGTTCGGGCTGTGCGCGTTGGCCTTCGGATCCTCCGGTCCGGTGACCAGCACCTGCGCCTCGGGGAAGATGCGCTGCAGATCCGGGATGAACGGGATCGAGCCGCCCTCGCCCTTGTTGACCGGGGCGACGCCGAAGGCCTCTTCCATGGCTGCCAGCGCGTCCTTGGTGGCCTCCGCGTTCGGATCCATGGCCCAGCCCATGCCGTTCTCGCCGGGGGTCACGGTCACCTCGCAGCCGAACGGCGCGTGCGCCACCAGGAAGTCGGCCAGCGCCTGTTGCGCCTGTTCGGGGCGCTGGTTTGGCGCGGTGCGCAGCGAGAGACGGAACGTGGTCTCGTGGCTGATCACATTGAACGACCCCTCGACCGGCTGGGCGTCGAAGCCGATGACGGTCACGCTCGGCTTGGTCCACAGGCGCGAGGCCAGCGAACCGGTGCCGGCCAGACGGTAGCCGGGCAGGATGCCGGCGTCGCGGCGCACATCGGCCTCGTCCAGATCGCGCTGCAGACCGCCGACCGGCTCCTCGGCGGCGACGCCCGGAACCTGCATCTCGCCATCGCCGTTGTACATCGAGGCGATCAGCATGGCCGCGAGCGTGTTCGCGTCCAGGATCGGGCCGCCGTACTGTCCGGAGTGCACCGGGTGCTCAAGCACGCGCACATGCACGTCGAGCGTGGTGTTGCCACGCAGCGACGTGGTCAGCGAGGGGATGTCGGCGGACCAGTTGCCGGAGTCGGCCACGATGATCACATCGGCGTCGAATTCGTCGCGATGCGCCTCGATGAACGGGATGAAGCTGGGCGAGCCCATCTCCTCCTCGCCCTCGATGAACACCTTGATATTGACCTTGAGCTCGTCGCCCAACGCCTTCAACGCACCGGAGTGGATGGCGATGCCGCCGCAGTCGTCGGCCGAGCCACGGCCGAACAGGCGGTCGCCGACCTGCGTGGCCACGAACGGCTCGGTCTGCCACACGCTCGGGTCCGGAACCGGCTGCACGTCATGATGCGCATACAGCAGTACGGTCGGGGCTTCCGGATCCACGATGCGCGAGCCGATGACCTCCCAGGCACCGGGGGTACCGTCGGCGTTGTGCGCCTGGGCCACCTTGGAGTCGATACCGACAAGACGCAGCTCCTCGGCCACGAATTCGGCGGAACGGCGCATCTGCTCGCCGGTGATGCCTTCCGCGGAGATCGACTTCAACGCGATCTTGCGCTCGATCAGTTCAACGATGCGCGGCCAGTCCTCCTCAACGCGGGACCGGATCTCATCCACGTTCACGGATGCCATGATTCTCCTTTATATCTGGGGTTCCTGGTCTTCCAGGGCGTAGTCCTCCGCCCGCCCCGGCCCTCCGCGTGCGCCGCTGCCGGCGAAGTGCCGACGAATGGCCGGAATCGAGCGTCTAGACGTCACCGTAACCTGCAAGCATGACATGGAACCCGTTTAAGAAGCAGGACGAGGCACAGGTGCCCGTCGAGGAATCCGCCAAGGCCGCCAAGCCCGAGCCCACCGCCGGCAAGGGGCATGCCACCCCGAAGCGCAAGGACGCCCAGGAGCAGAACCTGCGCCCGTTGGTGCCCAAGGACCGCAAGGCCAGCGCCAAGGCCGCCAAGGCGCGCCAGCGCGAGAAGGAGAACGCCGAGTACGAGGCCATGCGCACCGGCGACATCAACCATATGCCCAAGGCCGAGCGCCTGCCGTGGCGCGTGTACATCCGCGACTATGTGGACGCCCGGTTCAACCTCGGCGAGTTCTTCATCCCGGTGGCGTTCGGCATCCTCATCCTCTCGATGGTGGTCACGTTCTTCCAGCCGATGCTGTCGCTGCCGCTTATGCTGCTGCTGTATGTGTACCTGTTCGCCGCGATCATCGATGTGGTAATCATGTGGCGCAAGCTCAAGAAGAAGCTGATCGAGAAGTTCGGCGAGCGTTCGGTGGCCAAGGGCATGCGTTCCGGCTCCTACGCGTGGAGCCGCGCCATCCAGCTGCGCCGCTGGCGCCTGCCCAAGCCCAAGTACCCCAAGCGCGGACACTGGCCCGAGTGACGGGGGAACCCGAGTCTCACGGGCCGTCGCACGATCGCACCGCCTGCCGGTCGCGTTCGTGCGGCGGCCTTCGTCGTATCCGGGGGCGGTGTCCGCGACGGTTTCCGCAACCGTTCCTACAATGGGACACGGCACTTCATTGGTTCACTATGCTTAGGAGGCATCGATGCCGCAGACATTCGATATCGTCGTCATTGGGGCGGGTCCCGGCGGGTACGCGACGGCGCTGCGTGCGGCGGAGCTGGGGTTGTCCGTCGCCCTGGTGGAACGCGACGCCACGCTCGGCGGCACCTGCCTGAACCGCGGGTGCATCCCCTCGAAGGCGCTGCTGACCGCCGCGCACGCGATGCACACGGCGAAGTGGGCACCGGTCACCGGACTGCAGGTGCAGGTGACCGGCTTCGATTTCGGCGCGTTACGCGACTACCGGATGCGCGCCGTGGACGCGATGGTCAAGGGTCTGGCCGGTTTGGTGGCGCATCGCGGCATCACCGTGTTCCGCGGTCAGGCTTCGCTTGCCGGCGCACGTCAGGTCACGGTCACGCCCTCCCCCGGCTGTGAGGCCGTGCTGCGGTATATCAAGGCGGGAGTGGCGGAACCGGTCGGCGACTGGATGCGGCTGGATGCGGCGAACGTGGTGCTGGCCACCGGGTCCCGCCCGCGCCCGCTGCCCGGCGAACCGTTCCGTGGCGCACTGATCGATTCCACGCAGGCGCTTGAGCAGGACACGTTCCCGGATAGCGCGATCATCATCGGCTCGGGGGCGATAGCCCTGGAGTTCGCCTCGCTATGGAGCCAGACAGGCTGCGAGGTCACGCTGCTGATCCGCAAGGACCGGGTGCTTTCCGGCTGGGACCGCCGTACCGGCATGACGTTGACCCGCGAGCTCAAACGCGCGGGCGTGAACGTGGTGACCCGCAGCCATGTGACCGCCGTGGATACGGGGATGAATCTCGGCGCCACCGTGCATTACACCCGCGAGGGCGAGGATGGCGAGCGGCAGGTGTACGCGCAGCTCGTGCTGGCTGCCGTGGGCCGCGATCCGGTCACCGATTTCGATTGGCTGGCGGCGGCGGGCGTGGCACTGGACGACCGGGGCTTCGTCGTCACCGATCCCCGGGGGCGCACGTCGGTGCCGGATGTCTGGGCGGTGGGCGATATCACCGCCGGTCACGCGCTGGCGCACCGCGCGTTCGAACAGGGCATTGTGGTGGCCGAATCCATAGCGGGTCTTGATCCGCGTCCGGTCGACGAGACGACGGTGCCGCAGATCGTCTTCTCCCTGCCCGAGGCCGCGAGCGTCGGCCTGACCATGGATCAGGCGAAGGCGCGCGAGGATCTGGTCGGTGTCGGGGAGACGGTGTATCCGATGATGGGCAACGCGCGCATGATGATGAGCGATGCCGCCGGCTCGCTGTCCGTGGTGACCGGCGCCGACGCCGACGACCCCGATACGCAGCGCGTCCTCGGCGTACACATGGTGGCGTCGGATGCCAGCGATCTGATCGTGGAGGCGCAGCAGCTGGTCGGCAACCGCGTGCCGCTCGCGCAGGCCGCCCGTCTGATCCATCCGCATCCCACATTCGCGGAGGCGATGGGCGAGGCGCTGCTCAAGGCCGACGGCCGCCCGTTGCACACGCGATAGACCGGTGTTGTCACCGTGCTGCTAGACTATTGGTTCTAGTGTGTCCACTCTCACAACGAAGAAGCGAGGAATGATGGCGTCCAAGGACGAGAAGCCACAGAAGAAGCAGAGTCTGTTCAAGCAGATCGCGCAGATCTACAAGTTCACGGTTGCCGACGACAAGAAGCTGCCGTGGCTGCTGGCCGGCGCCTGGCTGGCCCCGGTGGTGCTGTTCGTGATTCTTGGCCTGGTGTTCCATTGGACGTGGCTGACGTGGATCTTCGTGATGGTGATGGCCATCATGGTCGGTGCGCTGTTCGCCACCATGACCCTGACCAACCGGGCCGACAAGGTCGGCTACGCGCATCTGGAGGGTCAGCCGGGCGCGGCCGTGAGCGTGCTGAGCAACATCAGCAAGGCCGGGTTCAACTTCCCCGAGCAACCGGTGTGGTTCGACGCCAAGACCAAGGACGCGATCTGGCGCGGCACCGGCTTCAACGGCATCTATCTGCTCGGCGAGGGCGACTACGGTCGCGTGATGCGCGCGATGGACCGTCAGGAGCATGCCATCAAGGGCGTGACGGCCGGCTCCCAGATCCCGGTGTACCGCATCTGCGTCGGCACCGGCGACAAGCAGGTCAAGCTCAAGGATCTGCGCAAGACCATCGTCAAGCAGAAGGCGTATGTGCCGTCGGGCCACAAGAACAAGCTGATCGCCAAGATCCACCCGCGTTCCCGTTTCCTGCTCACCCAGCGTGAGCTCGACATCCTGAACGACCGTCTGCGCACGCTGCAGACCAAGCAGGGCATGGGCATCCCGAAGGGCCTCGACCCGACCCGCCCGCAGCGCATCAGCCGTCGCGCGATGCGTGGCCGCTGACGGCCGCCGG